>JAEEGL011534018.1_pt1 | contig 32116 bp, 16 predicted proteins | sample 9134231 | NCBI WGS metagenome assembly JAEEGL01 (sample SAMN16246548, study PRJNA631951) | gut metagenome | biome: gut microbiome; feature: rumen; material: fiber-attached | host: Bos | place: Iran: Karaj | collected 2018-10 | reverse complement strand
GCTACGAAATCTTCAGTTTCAAGCCGTTTATGTTCTTTATTCTGCCCTGCGCCGGCTTCTTCGTCGTCGGCCTGATGATGGCTTTCTTTAACTGGATCGAAGCCAGATATCGTGCAAGAATGGAGCGCAAATCATGATGAATAAAAAATTCAGGGATATACTCATTGTTGTCGCTGCAGCATTTGTCATCTTTGCAGTTGTCGCTGTAATCATGCTGTGGCCCGCCAAATCGGATGGTCCGATCCTCAAGCAGTCGTTTGAAAATGCCGATGAAATCGTGCTCACCGTCGACGATTCGGTAGCCATTGGCAACATCATACCCAACGATATATCAGTCTTCGAACAGGACGATCCCGATATTCAGATGCATCCCGTCCAGGTATATGCCGGCAAACAAAAGAACACCGTCGTACTCAAGTTCCAGGATCCGCTCAATCAGGCGCATCCGCATATCGTCAATATCGAAGGCATTGCGAAGGATCCAGTCTCCCTCACAGTCGAGCGCTCCTATTGGGGATATCTCGTTTCGATCCTCATTTCTGCACTGCTCATCAACAACTACGTCTTCACCAAATACCTGGGTCTGTGCGTCTTCTTTGGAACTTCACGCCGCAAATCCACGGCAACCGGCATGGGCATCGTGTTCACCATCGTCATGCTCGTTTCGGCAATATTGAGCTGGCTCTTCTTCAAATTCATTCTGGTGCCGTTCCACCTCGACTTTTTGCAGGTCGTAGTCTTTATCGGCCTTGTTTCTCTCACGGTTCAGGCGGTCGATACGATCCTGCGCAAGGTCAATCCGATCTTGTTCAAATCGTTCGGCGTTTTCCTGGTTCTGGTCATCGCGAACTGCATCATCATTGCGGTACCGCTCGATATGGCGAGCAATCACTATAATCTGGCCGAAACCATCATGCTGGCGCTGGGTGCAGGCGGTGGATTCCTGCTCGCCCTCTACCTGATGAGCAACGTCCGCGAGCGCATCGAACTGGCCCCAATCCCCGAATCCTTCAAGGGACTGCCGATTGCATTCATGACCGCAGGTCAGTTTGCACTCGCTTTCCTTGGTTTCTCTGGCCTGCAGATTTTTTAGGAGGGATGTATAAATTATGAATGCTCTGTTTGTACAATCCGCTCTGGGAATCATTGCTATGCAGGGATTGCCATTTTCTTGCCTTTGCGCCGGATTGCTTCCGATCACAGTTTTGCTCGAAGCCCAAATGCTGTTTGCATTTATGGGCCCTGTACTGTTTCAGTAATTAGGAGGGATGTATAAATCATGGATATGGAACTTATACAAATCGCCCTCACCGGTCTGGCGTTGCTCGGCTGTATCGGTCTTTTCTTTGGTATTGGTCTGGCTTTGGCCGCACATCGGTTTAAAGTCGAAACCAACCCGATGATCGACGAAGTGCTTGAGGCTTTGCCAAAGGCAAATTGCGGTGGTTGCGGTTATGCCGGATGCGAAGGCTATGCGCAGGCTGTCGTCGAAGATCCCAATGTTGCCCCGAATCTGTGCTTCCCTGGTAAAGAGGCTGTAGGCGCAAAAGTCGCCGAAATCACGCACAAGCAGCTCAAACAGGTCGAAAACTCCGTCGCTCGCGTGCGCTGTCGCCGTCAGGACGGACACGTTTCACACAAACATTATTACATTGGCTTCGATTCGTGTGCTGCCGCCAACATCGCTTATGGCGGTCCCTCTAAATGCCAGTATGCCTGCATCGGTATGGGTGACTGCGTCAAAGCCTGTCATTTCCAGGCCATCGAAATCGTCAACGGCATGCCGCATATCAATGCGCTCAAATGCGTCGGTTGCGGCGCATGCGCCCGCGCATGCCCCAAACAGGTGATCGAAGTTCAGCCCGCAGATGCCCGCGTTTATGTACCCTGCTCATCCAAAGACAAAGGCAAAGACGTCAAGGATGTCTGCGAGGTCGGATGCATCGGCTGTGGCCTTTGCGTCAAACTCTGCCCCGCAAAAGCCATTACGAACAAAGACAACAAAATCTACATCGATACGCACATCTGCAATGCAAACCCCGATTGCGGCATGATCTGCGTACAGAAATGTCCGCGAAAGATTTTGTCAGCCGTCAAACAAAACGATTCTTTTGATATCTTTGCCAATATCAAAAAGAACGCTGCAAATCAGGCCGATAAATCCAGCGATAAACCAGCAAAATCCGAAAAACCGGCCACAGCTGCCAAAGAGGCTGAGAAACCAGCTGAAGCTGCAAAAAATAACAAACTCAAAGCTGCCCAAAATGAAGCCGAAAAACTTGAAAATGCAGCGAATGAAGCCAGACGAGCAGCAGATGCTGCAAAAGAAGCTGTAAAATTGGCAGAAACAGCAAAAGATGCCGATGTACAGCCAATCCCCAAAGACAAAGACACCGAAAAACCAGAAGAAAAATCAACAGAAGTCGCATAACCCTATAATCAACAATGACTACTCAACCAGTCGATTAACAATTCTCGCACAACATGCATGCCATGTAAGATTAAAGCGGAATGGGGAAGGGGCCCCATTTCGTCCTTTCAGGACATGGCAGAATGTAAACCAGGGAAGCTATTATAACGTTATGGATTCCAAAGGGCATTGCCCTTTGGCGGGGTCCGGGGCAGCGCCCCGGAAAAAGGAAATACCAATGAACAAGCTAAACAGACGATCCTTCCTTAAACTCTCGGCACTCGCAGGTCTCGGCGCAGCCGCAGGCATCGCGATTGCCAAACGCGAAACCATCGAATCCGTCTTGCTTCACGATGGCATGTACCGCGTCTCAGTCTCACGTCCAGCCATCGGCACACACGTCGACATCACCGCCATCGGCAACGGCAAAATGCAAACCGAAGACGCCGTCGCGGCCGCATTCGACCACATCACACGCTACGAAAACCTCTTCACGCGATACGATCACAAATCACCGGTCTGCGAGCTCAACGAAACCGGCCGCATCGATCATATCGACGACGATTTGTTCGCAATGCTGCAGACCTGCGATGCTTACCACCGCGACACCAATGGTGCATTCGACATCACCGTCAAACCGTGCATCGATTTGTTCAAAGCCTGCGCAGACGCCGGCCGCAAGCCAACCGAAGCCGAAATCGCCCAAATCGTCCCCCGAATCGGTGCCGATAAACTCCGACTTTCCGCCAACGGTCTCTACATTCCTGAAGGTATGGGCATCACGCTCGACGGCGTCGCGCCTGGATTTATCGCCGATCGCGTCGCGCAACTGCTGCAAAACAGCGGCATTCACAACTATCTGGTCAACGCCGGAGGCGAAATCCGCACAGCCGGAAAACCGCTCAACGGCCAAAGCTGGCGCATCGCCATCCAGGATCCCTCGCACCAGAACAATTACCCCGGCTTTATCGCGCTCAACGAAGGAGCTGTCTCGACATCGGGCAACTACGAAATCTTCTTTGGCCCCGACCGCATGTACCATCACATCGTCAACGCCAGCACCGGCAAATCGCCCAATACCAGCGTTTCGGTCACAGTCACAGCCCCAACAGCCACCCAGGCCGATATCCTCTCCACTGCCCTCTTCGTGATGACGCCGCAACAGGCCCTCGATTACACCGCCCGCCATCCCGAAATCGCCTGCCTCATCATCGACAGCAACGGCAATCAAATCGCCTCACCAAACTTCAAATTCGCATAATTATAATTATATATAATAATATTTATGCTCGCCTGGAGACGTGTCGCGACACGTCTCTACGGCTCGCCGCCGCCGCTATTGCAAGCAATACGCGGCGGCACTGGATGACCTCATGAAACGCACTCATCTCATCTCAGTTCCGGCAAGTATCGTCGCTGCATTTTTGTCTTTTTGTATAAATGCATGCGACAGAAATCCATCCGACACGACGAATTCCAAAGATGTACAGGATCAAAAATCCGACTCGGATGATGCAGTTACGGTGAATGATTACAAAACAGATGAAGAGCCGGCGGCGATATACGGGATCATTCCAATAGCTCCAGAAGAACCAGATGATGCTGCTGTACGAAAGTTTCTGGGAGATGACGACATACCATCAAAAGATGAAACGCTTATCTATGGGATACCATCGCAGGATTTAATAAAAGATTATCGAGCAAATTTGATTGCCATACCCTCTGCTCATAATGCAACATTATATGGACCATCATCGGAGACTCAGAAACTTAGAATTAGTCCTCTCTTTCCACAAGTTGAAGGTTCATTGGATGATAGAATGATTCGCAAACTTGCTCGACAGCATATCGGAGAAATGAGAGCCTGCGTCACAACTGGCCTGAGAAATAGCGGTAGTTATTTAGTTACCTTCCGGTTTCAGGTTACCCCCGAAGGTAAAGTATCAAACATTTTGCTCAAATCGTTAGAATTGAATACGAATGATAACCAAATAGATAAGAAGCAAAATAACACGCTCCATAACATCAATTCATGCATCCAAAAGAACATATCAACCTGGCGGTTTCCTGCATCCGAAGATGGCAAATTGAGCTATGTGGAATTGCCGATCAGAATTGTTTTACCGGATAATTAATGTGTCTCTATAGCTCACCGCCGCTATTGCCTGACGGCAATACGCTGCGGCAAAATGATAATGACACGGATACACATATTGCTGACGCCTCAATGCCTGAATGATACAATCTGGAATGTTGTATGCGCAATTCCACAGGCTTTCAGCCAAAACTCAGTTCGGTGCATATTACTTTATGCCCTGGCATTTGCACACCTGCAAAACGCATCAATCAATACAAATTTGAACTGAATTTAAACGGGAACTCCACATTAACCATTGCACCATCTTTGGGTGCCGGAAAATGCAATTGCTTAATTGTATCAACAACACATGATTCGACTGTTTTATTCTTCAATGTTGTCTCTTTTATCAGAGCTTTTGTAACGGAACCTTTGTCATCAATTAACCATATTGCCGTGACTATGCCCGATAATTCCTTATTTTTACTCACTTCAGCTTCATAGCATTTTTGAAGCTCACCGAGGTGCTGACGCACGATTTTTTGAATGGCACGAATATCATACCGGCCTGTTGGAGTAACAACAGGTCGATTCCAAGTAACCTTAGGATACATTTGCCTTCCGGTACCGTTTGATGCATCGGAACCAGGCTCATCGATGCCATAATCTGCCAAAGTCCTAACTCTGCTTTCCGGATCATCAAGACTATTTCCCTGGATAACAGGACCATACCAGGTCAAAAACTCATCATCCAGCATCAGAGCAGCTGGAACAGGCATACCATGGAAGTAAACAACCTCCTCGCTTTCGTCGGCAGAGCCAGATGCATCTTCATCCTGTTTTTGTTCGACCGGAAGCGCACCATTTAACACGCCGGGCTCTTCATCCGTATTATAGTCTTTAACATTATAGTCTTTAACATCAGGATCTTCGCTGGAATCTGTGGACGTTTTTTGTGTTTCTTCGCGAACTATGTTTTCAGTTGTCAGCTTATCGCAGGCATTTATACATAAAGATACAAGTGCAGCCGCTAGTCCTGCAGGAATTGTCATTAGATGCGATAGTTTCATAACGCGACCTCATTCTGCGAGTAGTTTTAGTTATCACAAACCGCAAAGATCATCTGTTCGAGCCTTTCGATCGAATCGACCACTGCAATCTGATTTGACCATGGTTTGCGCATCATATGATTTGTTTGCATTTCATCGAGCATCCGGATGCATGGATCCCAGAATCCACCGACATTGTATAAAACAACTTTTTTAGAGTGATAGTCAAGTGTCTGTGATGCGGCAACTGTAAAGATCTCATCGAGTGTCCCAAGACCACCGGGCAGTGCAACAAAAACATCGGAACGATCCATCATAATTTGCTTGCGATCGGTCAGATTGTCGCACCGTATCAGCTCATCGATATATCGGCTTGTATGGCCATTTTCCTCGACTTTCGACGGTACCACGCCGATGACCCGGCTGCCGGATTCATGAGTAGCCTGCGCCACACATTCCATCAGTCCAAGCGAACATCCGCCGTAAACCAACATATATCGATGCTTTCCCAAATACGCACCGACAGTTCTGGCAGCTTCGAAATATTCAGGCGCAATCCGATCGTTCGCTGAACAAAATACACAAACTGACAATGATTTCTGTTGTTCTGCCGCCATCCTGTCCTCTATTCCTCCTTTGAAATACATCTCGTTATTCAGATATCAAGTCTTATAGCCCCAGATTGCGTTTAGCCGAAATCCGCACTGCATGTATTGAATTCTGATCATAGCCATGCGCTGTGAGGTATTTTATCGTTTCATCGATATCGAGGCATTCGGGGATATCCTTGCTGCCATAATGTAAGAAACCATTCTCGTGATACCAGCGATTGCGTTCGCGCTGTAATCGTTTGCGCAACGCTTCATATCGTTTCTCATCGACTGTCTTTTTGGATTCGGTGTTATCCACGGGTTCTTCGGGTTGAACCGGCTGCGGTGCTTCTTCTTTATGCCCAAAGAATCGGCGAATCGCAGCAAAAATGCGCGCAAAAAATCCTTTCTCTTCTTCGGGTTCGGGGCTGGGAGCTTTGGGCGTGGAGATCACCTCGTGCGTCTCGGGTTCGTTTTTTTCAGGCCTGATGGGAATCGCCATTTTTTCTTTGTGCCACATCAATACTTCGCAGATGATGCCAAGGAATCGTTCCAGATTGCGCTCGACCGATACGATCAATCCCAGATCGATTTCACTGTCCTCAATAAAATCGATATAGGCATGCGCTTCATCAATTTCTGGTTTCGAAGATTCCGCATCCGATGAATCGACGGATTCGCCACCATCTTCATGCGATTCCGTGTTATCGCCATTTTCTGTATTATCATCATTTATATATTCTATTATATCATCTTCTGTATTATTATCAACGCCACTATTATCTACATTCTCATTCTCTACATCAATATTTTCTATACCATCATCGCAAGTATCATCTTCATAATGCACGTCATACATGGCATATTTCATATAGCCGGGATGGATATCGCTTTTAATCGCAGTGATTGCAACGATATAATGGTATGCCTGCGGATAGATGGTTTTAAACATCTCGTTCAAAAGCAGGCAAATGGTATAGCGAGCAAATGTAGGAATACCGGGCATCTTGACGCGCAGTATATTTTTATTGTGATAGGAACGATTTGGAATATCGCTCACATCGACAACACGGGCATGGCGCAGATTATCGGGTTCATCCAGCTTGAGGTAGCCGCGGGTTTCAACTTCATAATCAGCATAACATCGGCAAACCTCGATTTTTAGAAGTTCGCCCGATTCTCCCATCTGGGTAATCACACGATGGCTTCCCATCGCGGTATCCTGCATGACATTCTTAATTTGAATACTGCGAATCTGTCGATAATACTCGCGACCGTGAATGTGATCTGCAGCACGTCTGACCACAATACCGCTCTCAGGCGTCATCGTCTGCACCTGATAATACTTGCCTTCAGACGTCAAAAATTGCCCGGGCAAATAGGCCTGGAACACATGACCATACAGGCTTGAACCGATATAATGTTTGGCGCCGGTTTCATCTTCGGCAATAAAATAAGCGGCTTTCAGCTTTTGAGCGAATTTGTCAATGGGGCTCCCCACTGGCAATGTCCAATAGGCGGTCATTTTCTTCGAAAGCGGGTTATCGGCTTGCAGCTCATTTCGCAATTCGGGACGCAGCAATGCATTTTCGACGCCACAATGTTTCGCAAACAAATCCGATAGAACGCGCTGAACGCCATCTTTTCCAGGTTCTGGTACAATGCCAGCCAGCTTGAGTTCATGTTCGATCCGGCGTTCACTCACAGGCGATGCATCCATCATCATAATCAGGCGCATCACGAGATTGCGCTCGGTTCGTGCGAAATCCGGTACAATCGTCGGTATGGCTTTGGGATCAAATATCAGCGTATGAATGTTATCGGCCATATAATCGCGCAGGAAATAGTGTTCGCACAACACATTGAAACACCCTTCCTGTGTCGCACGGGTTGAAAATACCCGCGTCATTTCGAACAGATTTCTGAACTCATCCTCAATGACAAAGCAACACTCTGGCTCGGGACGTGAGCTCCACAAATTCGGTTCAACGCCGAAGACATCATCAAATTCTGATTGTCCGGCCTGTATTCCGGCAACACTGCAAATCTGCGCGAAATATTGCCCATCGATCCACTTCATATCAATCGCAGGGAACATATCGCCACTAATCCAAGTGACCGGATGGATCTGATGTTTGATGGCCAATGTATTAATCTCGGTTCCCATGCCAAGATAACGCGAGATGTCGGAGAATATCTTGTGATGGCAATCTTCGCCGTTGGCAGCCCAGTAAATATAGATATTATCTGCCGTACTTTTGGGTGTTGCAGTCACATTTGTAATATTGGTGCGCAACGTATGAGACAATGCGTCAACCAAACCATCGCAGTTTCTGTCGCATGCGCTGTATATGATATCTTTTCCTTCGCGTTCACACTGCCCTACCAGCAAATTCAATCCCATCTGTCCGGTAGCCAAAATACGCGAGGGTTCGATGATCAATATAAATCCTGTCGCCTGGAAAAATTCGCGATTATCCTTCTGAATTTCGCGATGATAGATATCGCTGAACTTGAGCACACCGACGTCTGCATCACTTGGCGCAGGTGTAAGCAGTTCAACTTTCCACAGGCTGTCGGTTCCCGAAAACTCGGTTAAGGCACTGCGAAGCCAGTTGCAAACATCCTCTGCGGCCGATTCTCGGCCAACAATGACCAAACATTTCTGATACTTCATAAACTGCCGAGCCATTGGCAGCATGATATAGTCCGTTAAATCCCGATAGAACGGATTACAGAATAGCGCACTATTGCCCTTCATCAGCAACAATGATGTCTGGATATAACTCATATCCAGATGATGACCGATCGAATACAATTTTTCGAAATGCTTGCCGACGATCATCTCGTCCATATTCTCAGACAACGACAATGACTGCAGCGATGACGACGAAACTTCCGACAATTCGGTAGCTTCCATGCGTTCATCGGCCAGTTCACGGTTGCCAAACAAATCGGCCAGTTCACGGCGAAGCGCTTCAAAATTCGGATTGAGTTGTTTTTCAACTTTCTTTTCTACAACAGGCTGAGCATCAACTTCTTCGGGACCATCCAGAAACAGTGCAATTTCCCCCAGCACCAGCACGCCAAATACCGGATAAAAGACCGCTTTGAAAATGCCCCATTCCGGATACGCGCACGATATAAAGAATACAATGGCCGAAGCAATAAAAAACGCAAAGTAAAAACCATAAAACAATCGTTTGAATTGTCTGCAATCCGGTTTAAGGATCCACCAGTCTTCGGCTTTTTCTTCTTCCTCTGCTTCATCCTTATTCTTCTTATTATTATCTTTATCTTCCTTGCTGTCGTCTTTCTTATCCTTTTTGGGCAGATACTTTTGATATCGTTCAGGCATCAGTCCATGCTTGCGCTCATACACAAGACTGGATGTATTCTCCATGACATCATCTGCCTGCCACAGCCGATCGCAAATCGGGAGCAATATCGCTTTAAAAACTAGAAATATCAAAGCTAATCCGGCATTGATAATAAATATCAAACGCGTCATCAGTGTTTCTTCAACCTGATCCGAAACCAAGCTAAAGAGGCCTTTATTTTGCTCTATCGCATCGCGCAATACATTCTCGATTTCAACCATGCTTAGCATCAAAGCGGCGCTATATAAAGCCGCAAACACAGGCATAATAAATTGACGAGAACGATAAGGTTTTGCAATATTGATACGCAGGCACAGCAGACATATCATCAGATATGGCAGACTATGAAAGAATGAATATAATATTGTCATGCCGTTCATACCGATGTCCCCATACCAACTTTATCAAATACTTCTTCGTTTTCGACAATCAGCCGCTCGACAAAGGCGTATGGCTGCATCACGAGATCACCGCTTGAATTGAGGGGAATTTCACTATCTTCAGCCGCCGGTTCCAAATAATACAATGGATTTTCTTCAGGCTGCAAATCCTGCCTGAATTCATTGGTATCGACGCGTATGCCACTATTTTCACGAGGCATTTCATAGATTCCAAGCCATCGCAAATTCCGACGTTCCGAAACTTCAATGGCCTTTAAATGCAACAGAAGCTGCCGACGGGATATCACCCCTGCATCATCACAAACCCTGGCACCATCCAAAATGGCATGTGCTTTCATCAATGTGCAGATATTCGTAAAATACTGATCAAATTCGTTACGCGTTTCAGTAACATCACGCTTTAGATGTTCAAGTGGTGCCGTCACCGCATCAATCGTCGCTTTTTCTTTGGCATTGCTCCATCGGATTGCAACCACGCCTCCAGCCAACGTCACAATCACAACTGCCAGAACGAGCAAAACCGAACCAAATTTCGTCGTATAATCCGATTGCAATGAATACCATAAATAGGGCGCAAATCCGAAAACGACAATAATCGCAGCAACAACAAATGCTTTTAGTTTCGCAGAATCATCCATCGCTGAACTCGTCTTTAATGTCACATCCTGCGCGACTTTTGCCGCAGTTTCGACAACTTTTTGTTTATCATAACGATTACGAGGGCGAGCGATCAATATTTCCGATTCCAGTCTGGCCGCATTCTCGATTAGATTTTCTCGCTGTACCGCATCCAGCTCATAGCTGCCACCAGTAAATCGCGAAGCGCGTTCGCGCACATTTCTAGCTGCCCGATCGATTGCCCTGCGCGGATCACGGCCATAGGCATTGGCCAGTTTTTTCTTATTCTGCACTCGCTGTGACAATTCATCTGATTCGCCTTTTTGTTCATCATCTTTAGATTCTGCCACATCATCAAACATCTCATCCGCATCATCTTTTTCAATCACGACCGGTACATGCTGAACATCGAGAATCGTTTCATTTTTATAGAATGTCGTTTCAGGTTCTTTTGCCAGCCGTTCTGAGACGACCGTTTTCACTGCATTTAAACAATCCAGATGTTTGTTCAGAATCGATTGTATTGCCTTGCGATCGACCATTACATTCAAACGATATAACCGATAGGCCTGCAGCACTGCTGCCGGTATCCGATTCAGCGCCAAAGTAAGCAATGCATAACAAAACGTCGATTTGTCGCGTTCAAACGCAGAAACATCATTCATACGTATATCTGAGCACAAAAACCGACACGAAACCGGGTAATGATGTCGCTCCCAAAACGCAGAATTAGACCGCGTAAGCGGTGCCTGCCAGGCTTCTTCAATGCGCTGGCGTTCATCTTTCACCGTTGTTTCTCGCAAGGATACAAGCAGTATTTCTGCAGGTCTCGGCTCATTCAATACAAAATGTCTGTTCAATTCACGATATCTTTCGAGCACCTGCGGCGCAATCTTTTTTTCCATATATACAGCTCGCATCTCCTCTGCATCGACTTCCTCAACCCATCGATGCCCAAGATGGTATTCTGTACATAACTGTTCATATCGCTTTTTATAGACAGCAGCATTCGACTGAAATGCAAATACAGATTCTACACTATCCGAAATCAGGCGCCTGGCCTGTTCTATAAATGTACTCGTATCGAATGCTTCGATATCATTATCATCATTTGAAAAGACATGATGCAAATCTGCTCTGGCAATGCGTATCTCTTTTTGATGATATATAATTGCATAGCCATCTACAAATTCGCATTTCGGATCACCGTTGTAACCGCCCAGAATCTGCGACAATCGAATCAGCGGAACCGGGGTCATATGTGGCCCTGTATCTGGATCAATCTTAGAATAATCAAATGGATTCTGGCTGTCAGGCAGCAACAAGGATTCATCGCGTTCAACGATATCGGTGTTCAAAATCACTGCGCGCCAATCGTGACGTCCGCCCAGGTGCGCAGCCAGATCGGGCACTGCGATTTCAGCAGTTTCACCAGCCTCATTCCAGTTGCAAAACGACAATTCTCCGCGCAATTCAAACGGCCTGAAAAGGAACCGGAAATCCTCGATAAACCGCGATGTTCTGTCATTAATAAAGATAATCGTAAACAATTCAGCCACCGTTCGATGATATATTTAGTTTCTGGAGATCGGGGCGTTACGGGGCCGTGGCCCCGTAGAGGGGGTAGGCGCGTATTGGTGCGGCGCTATTTCGGTAAGAGACGTTCCATGGAACGTCTCTACCTCAATACGCGCTCGCGCGCTGGCTATCGGTCTTGCGCCCGATACGCCGCGCCAATAGCGACGTAGGGGGAGGCTTCCCCCAACACATATCAATTATCAGATTTATCAGATTTCACCGCATTCATTGCAGACAACGACGTCAACGTGCGGCCCAGCAGTGATTTCAAATCGTCGAGTGACAAATCTTTCTGGCTGATACCGCCGGCCAACTCGCTCACGATCGACTGCAAATCATTCTGTGACTGAGACTGCGCGGGGGGCTCGCGATACTGCGTATTGGCAATCGCATTGATTTCGGGCGACTCATCGACGATATCATCGCGATTATCGATGTATAGATTCGGGCTTTCCTCGAACTCACGATCTATAGAAATCAGCTCATCAAGCGCTTCATCCTGTTCCATCTGTCGCAGGCGATCACGAGGCACGCGCTTGAGCTCATCGATAAATGCAATTTTCTCGTCGTATGGAAGATTACCCATTTCGTCGCGGAAATTCAAACGATTACGAGTAAACTGGCGATACTGCGACAAGATAAACGCTGCATATTTATCGTTTAACTCAGAGCTTTCCATCGATTTCATATAATTGTATACTTCATCCAGTATCACATTCATCAAATCGATGCCGCTTTCGATGCTGAACTCTTCACTTGGAGCAGAAACGCGAATCAGCGCTGGCAGATCAAATATCGTCACATCACCGCGTTCCATGCGGAAACGAACAGAATTTTTCTTTTCATATTCTGTAACGCTAAAGCGCCGCAGATTATCGAGCAACCGGCTGCGTTCGAAAGATATATTCGAATTGCGCTCCCGCGCCATCTCGCGATCGACCTCAGTAAGGATGCGATTGACGACAACCGGATTGATCATCAGCGCATCCAATACTTCATAGAACAAATCACATGGCGTTTTGTTCGATATTACAAATTCTTCCGGCAAACAGCCATCCAACTCGAGTTTGTATAAATAACGGAATTCAGATATCTTTTTCTGACGAATCTTTCTATACAACAGACCCAGCATAAATGCGCGATAAATGCGGGTTTCGATGCGTTTTTGATCTTCTTCATCCAAATCGGGCATATAGGATGTGAGATGCCAGTTGCGATCGACATGCGGCGTGATAACCGGCGAATTGCCTCGGGTTGGAACGATTTGACCAACCAATTCATAGTATGCTTTATAGTATGCGCCTTCGCCATGCATACCCTCGACAGCAGGCGCAAATTTGGACAGACGGTTTGCACGCAAACCATAGATCGACTGATAGAACATAATCATATTGCGGCCGATATCCGAATCGGGCGTGCCGCCATAATTGCGCAATTCTTTTGCAATCAGACCGGCTCGCGGCGAATCGTCATTTGGCTCAATATCGGGGCTGAAAGTACACGCCGTAATCGGCTCACGCTGTTCCCCAATCGGGCGCTCAATAAATGGCGTAGACATCTTGCGCGTACTTTCTATAATCTGGCGCACATATTGTTCGTGACGCGCCGGATCCTGTTCTCCCTGCTCGAATTCCACTTCGCGTTCGAGCGCCGTAATTATATCCATATCGATCTGCGGACCATAAGTCATCATCAGCTTGCGCTTGAAATATCCGACAATGCCGTCGTCGAACAAGTCGCTGAAATAGCGGCCGTTATCCGGGCGATCATTATCGCCAAGCAAAGCATAAGCCCGAACTTTTGAATAGATTTCGTCCGAAAGCCAGCCATCAATCGCAATCGCGCTGCCTGTATATGGAATCCGCTCGACAAGCGTATTCATACATTTAGACGATGCACAGACATAGCGAGTCGTTTTGCCCGATGTCTGATTATACTTCTTGGCAATTTCAGCAAGACGGCGATTCAAAAGCGCAATCTTGTTGTCAAACGTGAGATAGAAATTGCCGAACGATTCACACAAAACGCGGACATATTCAAGACCTTCCTTCAATACATCGCGCATCAATAATACAAATTTTAACTCATCAACCTTGTTCAGATAGACGACATAGTTTTCTTTGAGATCAATCTGATCGTTCGTGAGTTTTTTGGTCAGTTTGGCTTTGATAGAAACGCTGCGATCCGTAAGCTGTTCAACGGTTTCAACGACATCTTCTGTATTCGGATCATCGAAATTATTCTTTTCAAATTCCTTAAAATACTTATCCAGTGTATCATACTGATTCTTATATGAATTATATGCACCCTTTAACTGATCGCGACATTGATACAAAAAGTATCGCACTGCATTGGGATGTATAAATTCTCCCTCGCTATTACGTAAATACGTTTCAAGCTGATAGTTCTGTTTTTCTTTTGTAATATTATCGCTTTGAGCTTTAAATATAGTATAGGCAAGATTTGGCGCAGATGCTTCACAAAGCTTGCATGCCATACTATAGTACTTCTTTACTTCGAAATAGGCATTCTGCAGATCGCCCCACGAATCGGAACCACCGCTGATATCATCGATATGATTCGTTGCAATCTCGCGCTGTGCATCCAGACTGGCCTGATTCATACCATAATTCTGTACATACGCAGTCAATTCCTTGAGATAACGATCCCACTGCATCGCAATACGATTCAGGCCATCATCATCATATACAGCGCATTGATCGACGATTGAAACGGCGAACGGATCTTTTTGTGAAGCGCGGGATTCTACCGTCGCGATATAATCCTGTGCCGCATCGATATCGCGCACAGGCAGTCCCTGGCTGCGCATCTTGGCATTTTCGCGGCATTTGTCGATGTACATCCGATCGAACTTCAGCCACTGCTCCGATACTGTTTCCAGCGTCCATTTTAATGCCACATATTCTTTCACATCATCGACCGGATAAATCAGCATTGAGCTGCCGGCACCAGCATAACGATTACGCCCGCGTTCGACACATAATTCGCGAATCGTATTATCTTCACTCGAATTGCTGCGCTTATTCATCGGCCCAATCGACTGCGAATAGATGCAGTTCGCCGCATGATCCAGATACTGGTTGAAATCGTTCAGTTTGCGGCCATCGGTATTCTGCGCATCGAACAAGAAACAGAAATCATAAGGCCGGACATTGTATTCATCGAACTGCGTCGATCCCACGCGCGGAAACTCCAGACGAACAGTTTTCTGATATTTTTCGGGCAATGTCCCGTCGCCCTTCATCATAAATGCATCCAGCTCACGCAAAGTCGCATAGGCATTGCACATCAGATTGTTGCGTTCCGACTGTCCGCGAATCACCTCAAAAAAGACTTCGGGCAAAATAAAGAAACCGCGAATGATGTTCGCACTCTGCTGGAACCGCGTAGCCAAAAAGTTCTTGATATACAATGCAACTGGCAGAATCAGGCCAGATCCCGTGCCACCGGCAAGCGAACTCACGATAATCACGCGCAATGCCTGATCCGAGTGATCGGCTTCAACTTTGTACAAATCTTCAATGGCTGAATGCAATGCATCCATGTTACCTGCACGAATCGCGGTATCCAGCGCCAGACGCGATATAGCCCGCACCTGACCAGCACCTTCAGTCAGCGTTTTGCTGTTCAGTATCGCATTCACCGGAAACCACTCATCCCGCGCATGCGTATCAATATTCAGATACTCGCCCACCGACATCTTCGTCGACGTCTGTATCGTGCGAATAAACGGGTTCGCCTCGCGGATATCCCGCAGCTCATTAATATCCGTATCAAATACTGCAAATCCAATCCGCTTGCGCTGTTCTTCGGTTACCAGCCCCGATACACGGCAAACGATCTTCGATCCCGTGCCGCCAAGACCTACCAGAAGTGTGGGTGCTGTCATATGATATCTCTCCTTATTTATCCGTATTCAGCTTAAAAGAATACTCTGCGTTGTCTTTTGTATATTTGATCTGTGTGCCGTCCGTAATTTTTAACGGTCTGCTCTTATCCAGCACTTTCCCGCCAAAATCATATTCCGGTTTTTTAAGGAATTTGTTCTTATTTTTCACCAGAATGCTACGGCCTCCGCACGCTTTCAGCTCCAGTTTGATAAAGCCGATGCGATCAATCTGATACGTCCCCGTTTGTGCCATATATGGCATAAATCGAGGGATAAATGCTTTTTCGAATTTGCCTTTGGTCTGTGAATCCTTTTTCTGGAATCCATTTGTCACAACGACACGCACCAGCGGGCGCGACTTTATCGATCCAGGAAAATACTTTTTCACGCCGGGAATCCAGCCAATTAATACAAACAAACCAATGATCCAGCCGAGCAAAGCTTTCCAGTTCTGCTGCAGCCAGTCCATAAACCGCTCAAAATCCGTGATATCATCGCGAACCGTATAGGACGATTCGATTCTGCCTGCAGCCGAAGATTTGCCCAAATCAAATCCGCCGCTCACGACCAGCGGCACATCACCATGATATGCCTGCATCGGCGATTTGTCGCCCATCGACGGATAGATATAAAACTCGCCAGGCTGATCGGACTTTTTGACAGTAAATTCGCCGACATCCGCAGTCGTCGTCACTTTCGGAAGCGGCATTGCAGCCCATTGTTCCGGCGTCAATGGAACTTCCACGTCGCCATCTTTCATCTTCACCGATACCACCATCGGCTTATCGGCGTTCTGCAATCCATCTTTGGTTAAACTGTATTCCGCCTTGTCTGCAATATTCAGCGTGAGCTCGTTTCTAAAAAAGATTTCATAATTCAGTTTTGTATGAACCGTATTATATTCCAGATACCGCGCCGTAACATCGATATCAACGATGCCTTCTTTCAGAACAACACTATCCCCCGACGACACCTGAACCGTCGACTTTGTTCCGTCTGTCGCTGTATTCGTCAGTGACGCATCATATTCTATCTTTCCAAGCAGCGAAGTATCGGTCACTCGCGCATTGGTCGTTGCGTTTACAAAACCAAATTCCAGTTTGTATTTACCATTGACGATATCCGCACGATCGGTGACTTCGTTGCCATCCAAATCATATAAATACGCATTTATCGCAACATTCGGTTTATAGTATACATCAATACTTTCGGCCTGCGATACTTCCAGAATATAGGATCCGGGTTCAAATTCACCATCAAATGTCGCCACATAACCGTTTAAATCGTCGGCAACCACCGTTCCTGCCGGATTCTGCAATGCCGACTGCTTCGAATAGGTCACATGAACATTCGAACTTTGTGCAAATTGTTTATCGCCCGACGTAATATATTCACCGATTTTTGTATCACGTCCCTGCGCAAATACAATCAATTGCTGCATCGGCACACCGAAATCCAGCTTATAATTCCGGTTATTCTGCGAAACTTTAAGCGCATTTCGCTGAAAAATGCGATTACATATCTTTGTCAGATGCGGCAGAATTTCTTTGGTAGACGCCGCATGCGCAAAATAAATCCCCTTGTCCTCATCGGCAGCAATGGTCGCCGCTTCAGGGCCCATGGCGAGCATGATCACGCGAGCACGACCGTCAGCCACAAATTGATGATAGTAAGATTCGACTTCACTGCCCGGCATCCGGCCATCTTCAAATTCGCCATCGGTCAAAACAACCAGCCAGCGTTCATCTGTCGTCGCCTGCTTTAAATCTGTAGAAGCCTTGCGCACCGCATTAAACGGCGTATTACCAAATGGCGTCACGGTTTCGTGAATTTTCGCAACATTCGAAGCAACCACCGCAGCATCGCGACTACCATGCAGCTGCAGCCTCGGTCCGGCAGCCGTCCCGCCGTCGTAATCGCTCATGTAATACACATTGAGCGTATCGCGTTCTCCAAGCATCGCGCCAACGACTTCGACCGCATACTTCGCCTGACACCAGGTATCTACATAACGATCCCCAAGACGAATCATACTCCCAGAATCGTCATACACCAGATTGATCGTTCGCGTCGGTTCGTTCGATTCGGCAAACGCCTCAACACCGCTGCAAATCCAGATAATACCCGCAAAAAATGCGATATGACCACGGCGAAACCGCGACAGATACTCAAATAGCTTCATTCGAATCGACGAATTACCCTTAAATTGCATCATTTCATTGGCATTCCATGCCAAATACCCGCTTCAATGATATTGAATATACGGCGATCCGTCAAGTTTTATCACATGTTGGGGGAAGTCTCCCCCTACGGTGCTTGCGCGCGGTTCGAGACGTGCGTTCGCGCGTCTTTTCTGCGCGCTACGCACCTACCCCCTCTGCGGGACTTCGTCCCGCAACGCCCTGGGCTTACAGCATCCTCAAAACCGTATCCAATAACACAGATCCGTATGCCGTAGAACGTTCACCACTCAAGGCTGGCCCCGCAATATCGATGTGTGCAAAACGACCTTTGTACTTTTTATCCAGATGCTTTTCTATAAAATGACCAGCACACGAAGATTGCGCATTCATCCTATCCTTGCATGAATTCTTCATGTCAGCCACTTCACTCTTGAACTCATCCATCAGTATCTCGGGCGCATACAGCATCGGATAAACGAGTTCACCACAGCATTTACCAGCCTTTAACAATGCATTTTCCAGTTTTTCGTCGGCGGTTAAAACACCTGCATGCAGTTTTCCGGTACAAATCAATTGAGCTCCTGTAAGCGTCGCCATATCCATAATCAAATCCACACCATCCATACGGCTGGCATACGATACGCCATCGGAAAGCACCAATCGTCCTTCGGCATCGGTATTGTTAATTTCTACAGTAAGTCCAGAATACATTTCGATGATATCGTCGGGACGCAGTGCTGAAGGTCCTATACCGTTTTCCGCAACACACAAAAGCGCAGTCACATCGATATCCAGTTTCGTCAAAGCCGCAAGCTGGATCGCGCCAAATACCGCAGCTGCACCGCCCATATCCGATTTCATCGTCGCCATGTGATCGCGCGGTTTTAAGCACAAACCACCGGTATCGTATACAATACCTTTACCAACCAAAGCCACATGATGCCTTGATTTTGGTGATCTATATTTTAATATAATCAAACGCGGCTGTGTATTACCGGATTTACCGACATGATAGATCCCGCCAAATCCCTTTACGAGCAGTGATGTACCAGATATGCATTCGTATCCAAGACCAAGCGCTTTTGCCGTTTTGTATACTTCATCACCAAACTCTTCACACGTCATATCGATCGTTGGTGTATCGACCAATCTTCCAACCATCGGAACCACCTGTGCAATCGCCTGGAGCCGATCCATTGCATTTTTAGACAACAAATCGGCGATCACGATATCGATACTAGATGCCTGCTCCGATTTTTCGGTTTTGCGCGAAAATTCCGGTGAAGCTTTGACGACTGCAGTCACCACAGATACATAATCATCGTCATCTTCACTGCCCAGTGCCAAATAAATCGATGCATCCTTACCAAAATATTCGCTCTTTAGCTGCTTGCCCAGGCCAATCACATTGATATTGGGTAAATTCCGTGATTTCTGCGGCTTAAGCACAATGATTGTACACCTCACAGCAGCACCATCGATCATGCGATACAATGTCGCACAGCCGCCATCTTTGTCATGCAGCAGCTTGTCAGCAACCAGGCGATTGTCACCGTTTAACCGGATATCATCGAGCGCCCGATCAATGGCTTCGGGTACCGTGATTACCGTCATGGGTTTCGAATGGTTCAACGCCAATCTGTTTTGAATTCTAAACTTTGCCATCTGAAAACTCCTCATTCCATACGCGCACAAAGAGACGTGGGGATCGCGTATCTCTACAGCATGCAGCAAATCGCGCCTCTCTACCCACAGCTGATATCATGTTATTCCATGATATGCCAACAAAAAACCCCGGACAATGCCGGGGTCTTTTGCAGATTCAAATCGTTCAAATCTTACTGTTTGCAGAGCTTCTTGGTGTTCAGCGTCACGGATTTATCATCCTTTTCTGTTGAACCAACCCATTTGCCCTTAACATTCGCGGTATTGCCATTGAACGAAGCCGTTCCCGTCATATCGCTCTGGTTGAACTGGCGATAACAACGCTGTGCGCCAAACAAACCTGAACAATTAGCACCCTTAGGTACTGAGAATGTCATGACGCTATCGAGATTGAGTTGCATTGTAGCTTGTTTAACCTTGCTGATATCAATTTCGCCGGCAGTCCACTGATCCAACCCAGTCTTACACAATTTCTTCATATCTTTCTCGTCGATATGTGCACTTCCAAAATCTTCGCCACCGGCAAAGATCTTGCCACAATCCAGGAGATTGAACAAATTAATCGTGTTTGGATTCTCTTGATTCTTAACTTCTTCAGGGATTAAGTTCTCGAAACTCTTATAGATATATTTGCCATAAGCAAACTGTCCAGTTAAAGGAACCACATAGTTCGAGATGCTCAGCTCACGATTATCAATATCAAATGAACCCTTGTCCCAATAGCCAACAGGCGTAAATGTTTCATCCAATTCATTTGCGAATTCAATGACAATACCTTTATGTTTCGTCTTGCCACTAAAATCTTTCGAAATGGTTGTATTGCCTGTCACTGTGATGAATTGAATGCCATCTAAAAGATTGCAATAATCATCACTCAATTTATCCTTAATATAAGATTCAATTTTATTTTCTAATTCTTTCTCTTTGGCATTCAACACACTCGCATCATTATTATCTCTAAACCCATCCGTTTTCGAGGTGCAAGAATTATCATCACAATAATTATTCGAACATTTACGAGCCCATTGAATGAGCTTTCCACATTCGCAGCAACTGTTAAAATCTATCTCACTAAAACCATTATCACACTCATACTTAGCTTTTAGAGGTGAACACTGATTTGGTTCACAACCTGATACAATTTCAAAGCAATTGGCTTCGGCATTTTTCGTTAGCTCGTTAATAATATGATGCGCAATAAACTTTGAAATTTTTTCATTTGTAGGACCACCAGGCTCACTGAATTTATTATAGCCCTCAGTAACTTGTTTGAGTACGCATCCAAGCGAACCATAATCCTTTGATACAGAGGAGCAATCCAATTCTTTGAAGTTGCCAAACACAGGACCAACATCCACTTTCATTCTGGTATTATAGGGTGCAGTTGCGATGGTAGGTGGAATAGGATCGAGGACGAGATCTTCATCAACGACTTTGAGTGTGCAATGATCGTCATCAACCGTTTCATTCTCACCCTTTTCATGGCAATCATTACGATTGTAGAGAGATTCACTGCATTCACCGTCTTTCTTCTCGCAAACATAATCCTTGAACGATGAAAGATCGATACATTTATAGCTTGCAGGTGTACTACCCTTCATACCAACAGCATAAATCATCAGATTATCGGTCACATCGCTGGCAATGATTGTTTGAGCGGTTGAAGACTGGGACGCTTCTGTACTCCTTGTACAGCCATCTTCGAAGTGCTGCGAGGTGCGGTTTGCAAACCCTTTACAGGATACATGTCCATAAGCATGTTCAACACTGCACTGATTATACTCTGCGGAAGCGACGTGATATTCGATGGTATTTGCACCATTGCCATCACTGCTGGTAAGGTAAATCAGACCTTTGAGATCTTTTGGCACAACGGTTGTGCTGTGCGGCATGATAATGACCTGGGCAAGTGCCGTTTTAATCGTCGAGCTCTTAAGTGGATCACCGATGATTGGCACCATTGCTTTGATATCATAAGTCGTTTCTTTACTGCCGGTATAGAACTTAACGGAGTGTTCACCCTTTTCATTCGTCAAGCCGCCAGTCACTTCCCATAAGAGGATGGAGATAAACTTTCCTTCAAACTTACCATCCGCATCGAGACGCTTGTCACGGACCCAACCAACAACGCCATAATGCACTGGTTTGCTTTTGCCCAAATGAACCAAACGAGCAGTAAGCGTTACAGACTGATCAACGGTCGTTTTGAGTGGGTTATTGCTGCTAATGATTAACTGATAGCACTTAGGATCTCTTGGATGCTCCTGGCAGTGTGCCTTGGTTTCCTCATACTCTTTCTTAGTATAATTACCGCTACAAAGCGCATAAGTCTTTCCATCAGCTTTACAAGTCGTTTCACCGGGGTCTAACTTACATTCTTCGCACTGCAGAGGTGAAAGCGGATTACCGAATTTATCTTTTTTCTTTGTGCAGCAATCATTACCATTTTCATCTTTATCTTGAATTTGATTTTCGATTTGTTCTTCTACTGTGGCTATATCTGCACACAGGCCATAAATAACATTATCACCTTCTTTTTTGCAGGTGCGCTTATCATCCCGTGTGATACAACCGTCAGCTTCGCAAGAAACTGGTTTTTTAATATTTCCATACTGATCTCGGTCTTTCTTGCAGCATGGACGTCCATCTGCATCGGTATCGACAGGTTTGATATCCTTATCTTTTGGCGTAATTACCTTTGCACAAACCGCATATTCAGTTGCAGGAGATGCGCCATCACTACAAGTCTTTGTACCCTCAGACAATGCAGTAGGACATTCTTCGCATTGAATTGGATGTGTTGGATTACCGTATCCATCGCGAACTTTTGTACAACAAGGCATACCGGTATCTGGATCGACTGGAACGGCATTCTCCAAAGCTTCTTCATCCTCATGTGTTAGCGGCAATTCTGCCATATCGGCGCAAACGCCATAGACGCGATCATCGCCACTCTTTCTACATTCCATTCTGGCGGGATCGGCTTCGGATGGTGAACAAGTATATGCGCTTGTGCATTGAACCGGATAAACTGGATTATCATTTTTATCTCTAACCTTATCACAGCAAAGATTACCGGCGCTATCCGTTAAGTTCTCACATATACTATATGTAACATCTTTTCCATCGATCTTTTTCACACATGTCGTTTCGCCATTTGCTTTATCGACAGTGCATTCCACACAATTGGTTCCACTATCATTAAGTGTGCAGCAGATATTACCGTTATTATCCGTTTCTATTGGAGCATCACAGACGTCGTAGATCTTGCTATCCTTAGTACAAGTTCTGTGGCCGTCAGCATCCGGCGTATTTTCGACGCACGCCTCTTCACATGCAAGCGGTAACATAATGTTACCATACTTATCGAGTTTCTTATTGCAGCATGGACGTCCAGTCTCACCGGTAACTTCTTCAACACCAATTGTTGGATCCAAATCCTGAGGCGTCGTGATATCTGCGCAGGCACCGTATGTTGTGCCACCCGCTACACAGGTATTCGTCTCCGGATTAAGCTCACATTCCAAGCACTCAACTGGTGTAATGATATTTCTATACTTATCTTTCTTTTTGGTACAACAGGTGTTGCCATCCTCGTCTTTAACCGTAAAATCGACTTCACTTGGATCATCATTTTCTTCTTTGCACATGGTAAATGTGCAAGTGGTCACGCCATCTTTAGTCTTACATGCATTCGCATTGCTATGATACGGTTCTTTCTGAACAACAGCCTGGCATGTCTTTTCTCCTTCGGGCACATCACACTCTACGCACATAAATGGTTGTTTGATATTACCATTTTTATCGCGTTGCAATGTACAGCAAGGATTGCCATTATCGTCAGTACCATTGATGATATCCGGTCCCTGTTCATTGGGATCGGCCTCCGGCTCCGAACCAGTATTATTTTCGGTCGTAACAACGAATGAAACCGATTTAGGATTATCCCCGTCTTTATAGTTCGGATGGAACACGCTCACGACATAAGTCGAATTATAGCCGGTACCCGTATAGAACTGGTTCATGGCGATACCATTGCTGTCGGTTTTTTGGGTATTACCCGTCAGCACTGCGTTATTTGCCGTCGAATCGCCGCGCGTAACTTTCCAGTAGGTCGTCGTATTGGAAACCGGCTTTCCGTCTTCTGTCGTCACAATCACGCGCAAATTCAGTGTTTTGACGATGGGTACAGTCTGGACTTGTTCGGCATCTGCAGGATAAACGGCTAACGTGACTTTTTCATTTTCATTCAGCACCGGATCATTTTCAGGCATATCTCCGGGAGGATCAACGTCAATATCGTCAGGATTAATTTCGCCGGTATTGGGATCTGGTGTAACGATGTCCTCACCCTCCGGATCCTTTGGATTATCACCCTCTGTTCCAGAAATAGGCAAACTGTTCAGAACAGAAATGGGAATAATCACAGGATTGGCTTTATCTGATGATACTCTGAGCATATAGAGTGCATCATACCCGCTTCCGGTTTTGATCAGGAATTTATCACCACCATCAACGACACCATATCCATCGGTTTTTCCGCTGTCCCCCTCGAGCGTAGCATTATTGGATTCATAATAACCACGGTCAAGTTTCGCATTTACGGTACGTCCCGGAACACCCTCTCCGGTCTCGGCGTCAACGACCTTTATATATACCGAAAGATCATTATTGATCTTATCTTCATACTTTTTGCACGGACCGACTTCAGAACCTTTTTTATCTGTGGAGCAGAGGATTTTATATGTTGGATTTTCGGTACACACCATCCATTTGCATGGATCCGGACCGACATCAGGCACCGTATCGCCATCGGTATCGGTACCAACATAATAATCATCGCCATTCTCATCATCTTCGACGACGACATGTGCATTGTCGCCGTCATCGGTCGTCACAGGATTGGAGCATTCGGAAGCTCTTGAATTGGTGCATTTGCCGTATTCATCGCGTTCAGTACAGCCACAATCTCCCGACTTACAAATCGTATCATCCTTGCAAACGGTATAGGTACCGTCTGTATTTTCAAGTACACAGCAAACGAATTTATTGCCATCAAAGCAGTCTTTGTAGATATCTTCGTCTTTGAGCACTTTCTCCCAATCTGACGATGCACAGCCAGTATCCTCCAGATGGATCACATCAGGATGCTCACCATTATCATCGGTCGGAATGGCAATCGAACCACCATCACCAACATCTTCAGGCGGCTTTTGGGTATTGATAGTATACGAAACGGGAGCGAGTGAACCGTGATAGAAGTTCAAATAGTATTTCGCATCATACAAAGAACCGGCATTCAATGTGACACTGTAAACACCGGTACTATCCGTTTGTGAACAAGCACTGAAAACGCCATCCACGGAATCCTCTGGAATTTCGCCATTGGAAACAGATACGATTTCAGCGCCATTTTTCTTATTATTTCCACGAACAAAGGAGAAACAAACCAGTTTATTCGCAACGCCATCGCAACCTTTCGTAGTCTCCTTGCAGAGCTTAACACGGAATGTCGCAGCAGAGTTGATAAACAGATTCTGCGTTGTTGAATCCAGCGCCATCAACTTTGCATTATCATCGCCGCCACCGGATAAATTACCACCAGGCTTATCCTGTTCTGTAATCTGAGTGTTAATATCATCATTTGGTTGAAGTACATTTGTAGTATCGCCGTCACCTGGTTTGCAGCTACTGCCAGTGCATTGATTACTGGCAACATAAACTGAAGAAACTGCAGGGGAACTGCTGTCTTTGGACCACACGTTTACAGCATAAACCGGTGCGCTATCACTATACGCATTGCCAACATGCAAACGCACCGATGCAACCCCACCCTTTACAATCAACGCAAGCTGCTGGGAAGTATTTTGCTCTTTGTCATCAAGTATTTTGGGATCTGCCGACAACGAGCCATTGGCGCCATTGGCACTTTTTAATGTAACCACGACATGTGCTGCGCCTGGGTTCTCATCAAATATCGGTTTACCCTGATCATCAAGTTTTTGAGCGGTTTTTACTGCAATTTTAAACTCGACAATCGAGTTAACGGTTGTATTAATACTTTTGGGTGAGATTGAAGCTTCTACATATGTATTCTCATCCGCATCAAACAGCCCAGTCCCTTCTGGCTTTTGCGTGTCGCCCTTAATACCACTAACACCCACACCATAGACGTTGTTCGCATGGTCTTTACCCAGCGCATAATTTGAGCCGTTCACCATATCCTCGGCGCGGCGCACCGTGCTGGATTCAGTGTTGGTGCATCCTACCAGACACAACAAAGACAACAGAATCGCACTCTCTGTAATTCGATGTTTTTTCATAATTCCTCCCAAAAAAAAACGAAAATGGCACAACAAAAAGCCGATGGGAGTGTATCATTTTATTCAGATTATTCAACAAATTTTATTTTTTATTTCGCGTATTGTCCTTTTTCCATTCACCCCCTCAAACCTGTTTTTTTTCCTGGTCATTTCCTCTGCACTTAGAATCTCCTGATCCAGCAATGGCGCTAGGTTCGATCCACCGCCAGTCCATCCTGGTCAACTGAATCCTCTTTTGGCATTTTGGTTTGTGTTGTTGTGTCGTAACGGTTCAGCCGGGCCCCCCCCCGAACCCCACCAAAGGCCTAAATTCCTCAGTTCGCAATATCAAATCTGCTACGTCTCTCGCGACATCTCCTGCCTCTAGCAGCACACTATCGCCCATCCAGGGGTAAAATCCTTGGGAATCTATGTTCCGGGGGTTACGCTAACGCGGCCCCCAAAAAGGCTGTCGCATTCTATTTTGTCTCTTGCGCTTTTGTTGCACACTTTCAGCGTGCGAATTGTTGGCAACACAACATCTACCCGGGGTTTCACTTCGTGCCCCCCCGGGCTGTGACATTTCGCATCTTCAGGGCGATAATCGTGAGCATTTAACAGGAAGTTCGCAAATGCAGAACTGTCAAGCATTTTTAGAATGCGACGGTCCTGACCACTGACGTCAAATGGTTAAAAATAAGGCTCTATTTAACGATCGTGGATATGAAAAAGTAAGGTTGTCTGCTTTGCGGCCACGAGCGATGAGCAATGTGCCACGAGTGTACATTGACCAACTCGACGCTCGATGCTCGGCGCTCTTTGCCTGTATCTCACACGTATCGGGGTAACGCTATATCCACGCTGGTTAAACATAGTCAAAAATTATGATGGATGAACCCGCTTGCCAACCGTATCATTCGAGACTAAATTGGCACCGTCGATGCCAGGCAAATACAGCCCGCGCATCATTTGCTTCACCTGTACCTATCATGGATCGAACGCACATGCAGTTATCTGATCTGGCCAGCTATGCCATGTCAAAATACCAAATTCAAGAAGACCACAAATGGCCAGAATTTCCTGGATTTTCGGTTTTATGTAACCCTGCCACAGGAAAATGGGTGGCATTATTGATGCGGCAATGGGATACCGAGAGTGGCACCGAAATCGAACGATGCGATATCAAATGCGGTCAGTTTAATATGTATAAATATCGTTTACCCTGGTTTTCGGCCCCATACCGAATGAAGGGCTCAAAGTGGCTTGGTGTCGCTTTTGACAACCGCACAAAACCACAGCTCGTCTATCAGATGTTTGACCTCGCCATGCGGCAGGATAATAAGAAAAGTGCTCAAGCCACAAATGAAATACAGCCAACGATTGTACTCGAAAGCCTGCCATTATCAGCCGAATCGCCCTATAAAGAAACAAAAATTATACAACCGAATTCCGTCCCCATCCCCAAATCAGTTATCATTCCCCAGAAGATTCTTCAAATGAAGCGCCTATATGAGCCAGGAGATGGATCGTTTTTACAGAAATGTAAAAATTTCTACAATCAGGGCATGTTCATGAAGGATTATGAAGATGACCTGCCCTACCACGGTAATTTCAGATTGTATTTTCCGAGCTACCATGATTTGGAAATTGAACAGCTGCGCGGCTATTTTACATGGCGCACATGGGTGAGAAATGGCGAATACAAACCGATTTGCCTCTCTCTGGCATATATATATATATACGAATTACTAAATGGCATCGGAACATCATCCCCCGAAGACAGTTTGCAAAAAATGCATGATTTCGAAGCTGGATTTCTGGATGCCGGCTACGGCGATGACAGATTCAGGGAACTGCTGCGCAAATGGATGTTTGAATTCATCATCACCCACCATTTGTCCGCCGAAATTGCCATACAGCATGCCGATCCCAAAATCATCAGAACAGATCTCGCGCTCGACATTCTTCGGCATCCCGACGCACATACAGATGAAGCCGTTTTTAAGGCGCTGTGCGACTTAACCTCCACCAAGATTAGCACTTCATCCGTGATAAAGAAAAAAACAACAGATGGTATACATTTGTTTGCCGAAGTCTGGCGATATGCTTTGGCAGGCTTCGAGTTTCGCAAGAAAGATCTGTTCGAAACCTGTTTTGGACAGAAATTCAGCTATAACTGGAACCCTCTGAGCAATGCCGTCTATTGGAATCCTGTGCCCAAAGAGAGCGTCGTATGTCGGCTAAATACCAATCGAAAATATGAATGCCAAAATGGATTATGGCGTGAGGAATGTTATCAAAATAATCTGATGAATCTATATTATCTGAATGCGCTGCTGCATGAAGCGGATCGCAGACTCCGGCTGTATCTGTGTACAGGCACCCCACTGAAAGAAAAACGCGATGAGGCATGGACTGTACCATATATCAATGCTGTGATTGCAGTTGATGCAGCAAAAAAAGCAGAAGCCGCCAAACCCCAAATCAATATTCAACTGGCAAACCTGGAACAAATCAGAATTGATGCCGCAGACACGCGCGACAAGCTGCTTACGGATGAAGAAATACAGCATACAGAGCAGGATGAACGGCGAGCCATGAGCGATGAGCAAATCGCGACGAGCCATGAGCGGCGAGCCATGAGCAATGAGCCGATAGTGACGAGCAATGAGCAAATAGCGACGAGCCATGAGCGGCGAGCCATGAGCGATGAGCGGCGATCATCAATTACATTGGACAATATCCACTTTCAAATACTATACAATCTTCTAAACAATAAACCAATTAATTCGCTGATATCGACACATCATCTGATGATATCCATCGTTGCAGATACCATAAATGAAGCGTTTTTCGATGAAATCGGCGACAATATCCTGGATTGCGACGGCGACAGCATTTCAGTTATCGAGGATTACCGGGGGGACGTGGAGCGATTGTTACAGCAGTAGCGACGCGTATTTTCGAAAGAAAATAGCGTCGCGGGCGGTCGTATTGGACGCAACGCGGCCAATAGACCGCATGGTGCGCAGCCTACGCGCGCCATATAAGAACAAAATAACAGTAAATTTTTAATCACAAGCAAAAAAATTCACTTTTTTATTGATTTTTAAGTGCCGGCGAGTGATATCGAAAACGGTGCCGGCGATGAAGCCGCATCGCGTATGGAGTTTTGTTATGCTCGAAAAAAAAGTGCCCAGGCGTATCGCACAAACCGTGCTCAACTCGCTGAAAGGTGGCGTCGTGCCCAGAATTGGTCTGCCTTTCATTACTGTAGGCAGAAAGAACGAAATTCAGGCATTATTGCACGACGTCGATATTATTGCCGACGGCGGCGCATCCTTTCGATTTATCGTCGGCAGATATGGTTCCGGAAAAAGTTTTCTTCTACAAACGATTCGCAATTATGTGATGGATAAAGGATTTATCGTAGCGGACGCCGATTTGTCGCCCGAACGCCGCTTGCAGGGCACTCGCGGCCAGGGCCTTGCAACCTATCGCGAACTCATCGGCAATTTATCGACCAAAACACGCCCCGAAGGTGGCGCGCTCACCCTGGTGCTAGACCGCTGGATTAGTGCCGCTCAGTCCGAGGCGGTTCAGGAAACCGGCTATATTCCTGGAGATCCTAATCTATCCAAAATCGTCGACCAGAAAATATACAATATTACTTCATCTTTAAGCGAACTCGTGCACGGCTTTGAGTTTGCGCATCTGCTTTCACAATACTATCATGCCTATCTGAACGGCGATGACGACCTCAAAGGCCGCATCGTTCGCTGGTTTCGTGCGGAATATACATTAAAACGCGAGGCCAGGGATGCGCTCGGTATCAATATCATTATTACAGACGACGACTGGTATGATTATATAAAACTATTTGCATCTTTTTTCCGGCTTGCAGGCTATGCCGGAATGATGATTATGGTAGACGAGCTCGTGAATATATATAAAATTCCGAACTCAATTACTCGCCAAAACAACTATGAAAAGATGCTTTCGATGTACAATGATACATTACAGGGAAAAGCGAAATATCTCGGCATTATCATGGGTGCAACGCCCCAGGCTGTTGAAGACAAACGCCGCGGCATTTATAGTTACGAAGCACTTCGTTCACGACTCGCTGAAGGCAAATTCTCCAGGCCCGGTGCCCGCGATCTGCTTGCGCCAGTGATTCGCCTGGAGCCGCTTTCTCCAGAAGAGATGCTCGTCTTGTGCGAGAAACTCACCGATATGCATGCCGATTTATATGAATATACAAAAAAGTTTACAATCGAAGACCTTACTTTATTTATAAAAATAGAATATGAACGCATCGGTGCCGATCAACATATTACCCCGCGCGAAGTAATTCGTGACTTTATAGAATTATTGGATTTGCTCTATCAGAATCCTGCGCTGTCGCTCGCAGAATTATTGAATTCTGAGGATTTCAGCTATACCAAAAGCGAAGCCGTTTCTGACGATACCGACGGCGATTTCGCCGAGTTTGTTTTATAGTATATTCTACTCGCCTTTGTCTGCGACATGCGGCTCGTTTTCCGGGCTATTGCTTTGCAATACGCCCTTTTGCGCGGGTCTATGTGCTCGGGCTTCCGCCCTGCGCGCATACGCCCCGCGAACAAATTATAAACCTAAAATCTGCAATATCACCGGCAACACGTCGCGCTTGAGTACAGCCTGTGTAAGGCTGTGTTCCCCATCCACCACGAGAAAATGCGCACGGCCATAGGCTTTAATAAACTCATCCTGACAGTTGACGGTTTTATCATTTTTGCCAAAGATACCCCAAACCAGCTGTTTTTCTGCAGGTGTAATATTTTTGAGCGATAAGCGCGTTTCGATATCTTTGAATTCGGCAACCATCTGTTTGTCGACTTTGAACGAAACCGCACCATCTGCACGCGGATTCTGAAAATCGACATTTTTATTCAAATGTTTGAACGTGAGCAATTTCGCCATGTGAAAAGAGGGATTGACACAGATTCGTGGGATGCCTCGCATCAATTCCGCATACATTGCGCCCATCGACGTACCGATGATGAGATCCGGCGCTTCGTTCTTGACCAGCGCATTTAAGAAATCAAGTGCCTGGGCCGGCATTACAGGAATATCGGGTGAAATCACATGTACGCCATAACTCTCATACAAATACCCGCGCAGGGTCACGGCAGTTCCCGTGCTGCCTGCACTCGAAAACCCATGAAAATAGAGTACTTTTTTCATTTAGTCCCATCCTGTAATTTTTATCCAATCGAAAGCGCCCAGATTCTGCAGCGCAAGCCCCATTGTATAAGAGAAAACATTGGCCGCAAATGAAAATCTCAACGGCCTCTGTATGGCTTTGGCACAACGCCGATATATCTGCCATTCGGCACAGACAGCGGCAATTTCAAGCGGAACCAGAAAAGACCACATCGGCCAGACGGTATATAATAAACACAGATTGCCCAACAGCACCACGACTGGATTGGTCACGACCTGCGCCAACGCTACCGTACGAAGCGTCTGCCATTCCCGATAGCCGCAAATGCACGCGAACAAGAGTTCAAACGCAATCGTACCAATCAGTGCGATAAGATGAAGGGTAAGCAGATAAGTTGTCATGATGTGCTTGAGGGTGAAAGGAGTGAATCGTGAATCGTGAATAATTTAGCGCGCCACAAAGTGGCGCATAACACCAGCACGCTGAAAGAGAGCAATGTCTGCGAAGCGCCCCCCCCCCAGGAAATCTCTGAATAATTGCCCGTTTGCCACTTTGGCAATTTTCAACTTTAGTTTTTTCGCGGGCGAAACGCCCGCTTTCCCAGGGAACATACGGATTATTCAGAAGTTCCCCAGGGCAATCGCATTCTAAAAATACTTGACGGTATCGTACTTTCAAAAAGGCTGATGGATGCTTGAGATGACAGCCCTGAAAGGGCGACAGTGTACAGCCGGGGGTGCAGCG
>JAEEGL017224990.1_pt1 | contig 32117 bp, 30 predicted proteins | sample 9134231 | NCBI WGS metagenome assembly JAEEGL01 (sample SAMN16246548, study PRJNA631951) | gut metagenome | biome: gut microbiome; feature: rumen; material: fiber-attached | host: Bos | place: Iran: Karaj | collected 2018-10 | reverse complement strand
GAACCGCAGGTGAGGTAGAACTACTTAACAAATCTTTAATTCATACCTCACCCGCAGAACTAATCAAAATTGACAAAAGTTCTGCTCCCTCTCCTATTCTTTAGGAGAGGAAAAGATACAAATCGCACATTTAAAGTTAAATAAGGAAAGCAAATAGAATTCCTCTCCTGTTGACCAGGAGAGGAAGCGGATCTTGTATTTGAACTTTGTTCAAATATATAGAACCGCAGGTGAGGTAGAACTACTTAACAAATCTTTAATTCATACCTCACCCGCAGAACTAATCAAAATTGACAAAAGTTCTGCTCCCTCTCCTATTCTTTAGGAGAGGAAAAGATACAAATAAAAATACCAATTACCGAAAGGAATAAAAAAATATGAATAAAAAAGCTTTTTCATTAATAGAAGTTATGATAATACTGATGATTATCAGTGTTGGTGTGCTTGCGTCCATTCCTCTTATGACGAGCAGAACCAGTACTAACGAAGCAAAATGGGAAAAAGAAACGTACAATGGCAATCAATTCTTAGCATTCGGGCATGACGGAGATAATGCTGACAGAGTAGGAATAAAAGCTGACCCATATAGAAAAGGTTATGAGGGTAAACTCGCAACCGACACTATGGGGGTAGTATTGGCTGATGGTACTACTACATTCAATAAATTTATTTTTGGCAGTGTTTGGGATTCCATGTCTAGTAAATTTGTTCTTGATAATCAGGCTATTTGGATAAACGACAACACAAATAATGCTTTAATAATCGGACATAATTATCCTATTTCAAACAAAAGACAAGATTTAACGATGATTTCTTCTTTTTTAGCTACTCCAACAACAAATTTGCAAGGGACATGTATCGGTAATGTTACTGCTACTAATTGTGATGAAGCTAATGAATACAGTTTAAATGACATGGTTTTGATTAATAATATATCGACAACATTTGTTAATCCTGCTAACTCAACTGAAAAGATCGTTGTCAACAATACTCCGGACGTAACAATAACCGCAACAAACGGACTCGATATAAAGGGTGATATTTATGCGATGAGTTACACATATACACCTACTCCAACTCCATCCGGTAAAACAGGGCCTTGGGTTTTTAAAGCACAAAAATCCAACGGATATTCTTCAGATCCACAGGCATATAATTATAATTTTTATAACAGTTCACCAGACAATGTTATTCCAACAAATTATTATACATATTATGATACTTATGCGAGCGGTGCTTTACCTATTACTATGGCAGGTACTTATTCTTTTCCTACCGGAGGAGCAACTCTTGATACAGCTGCTTCACCTTTTGGGGATCAATATCTTGCTTCTGTACGTCCGTCTGATATTCGTTTGAAAAATGTTTTGAAGCCCTATGAAAAAGGACTCGATTATATATGCAAGGTAAAAACTCATTATTATACATTCAAAAATGATGCGGAAGAAAAGCTCCATGCCGGCATTATTGCGCAAGAGGTTGCAGGCATATTTAGTGAAGCATTGGAAAAAACAAAAGACGGGTTCTATTCTTATAAAAAATCACCGTTTTTGTATGCAATGGTGAATTCGGTAAAATCTTTATATTCTGAGCAGCAAGATATTTTAAAAGAGCAAGAAGAATTGCTCAAAATGGTAAAAAATAACGTGTAAATAAAAACAGGATTGCCCGCTCGCAATGACATAACACTATTTACAACGATAAAATAACATTACTGATGCAAAAATTATTATTAACAAACTTACCCATATTGCTATGGAAATACCGCTAATATACATTACACTGTCTGTTCTGAAAAATTCAATAAATATTCTGCCCACAGAATAAAGAATAAGATATGAATAAAATATTACTCCCGATTTATTTGAAAAATATTTTTTGATAAAGAAATATAATATAAAAAATACAAATAAATTCCATAAAAATTCATAGAAAAATGTTGGCTGAAAATATTCGTAATCTATATATTCAAGCGGTCTTTGGTTTTGCGGAATAAAAACTTTTAAGAAAGAATTCGTCGGTCTGCCAAAAGCTTCCGAATTAAAAAAATTTCCCCATCGCCCTATTGCTTGTCCTATGGGTAATCCGATTGTAAAAATATCCGCATATTTATAAAAATTAAGGTTTTTTACTTTTGTATAAATTATGGCTGTAATAATTCCACCCAAAAGACAACCATGAATAGATAACCCGCCATGATTTAGCATTATTATTTCAAAAGGATTAGATGAATAATAATCTAAATTTAACAGAACATAATAAATTCTTGCTCCTAATATTCCGAAAAATAGTAAATAAAATATGAGGTCATAAACATTTTTCAAAACCTCTTCTTTGTTTTCAGAATATTTTTTTTTGACAAAAGATAAACTTATCTGAAAAGAAACTAAAAATGCTAACGCAAGAAGTATTCCATACCAGTAAATAGTTAAAGAACCAATCTTTAATGCAATGGCTGTCGGAGAAGAAAATATCATTATTCACCGTCTTTTTCGTATTTTTTTATAGTATCCTCAATTTGTGAAATTTTTTCTTTAATTTCTTCCGTTTCTTGACCGGTTTTATTCAGGCTCAAATATTTTTCAAAATCTTCTTTTGATTTTTTTAAAACTTCAACTATTTCTTTTTTGTCTTCATCCGATAATTCCATATTTTCATTATCTTCTGTTTTTTTATCTTCCATATTATCTTCTTTATCTTCTTTTTCACCTGCTATTATCATATATGCCATTTCTTCATAAGCTGCTGCTCTTGAATAAAAAGCATCGGCGAAATCGGATTTTAATTTTATTGCTTCGTTAAAAGCCTCTATTGCTTCTTCAAAATTCTTGTTTTCATAATAAGCTATTCCCAAATTAAAATGACTTTGAGGAAAAGATGAATTTAAATCTATCGCTGATTTTAATCTTGCTATAGCATTTTCATAATCACCTTGCTGCATATATTCTGCCGCTTTTTCGTTTAATGTTTGTACATCCAAATTAGATATATTTTGGCTGCATCCTGCTAAGCAAACAGTAAAAAATATAATAAATAGTATTGCAAATTTTTTCATAATACCCTCTTTCTTTATAAAGCTATTGTATTATAACAAAAAATCCGCTATATCCCAAATAGTTTATGAGAACAATTTAAACAGGTAAAGCATGTTTCCGTTTCAAGATAAACTTTTTTAGGAATGTTATTTATATCCTCTCCCAGTTTCCCTCTTGGATCATTAATCAAAGCAGGACATGAAAAAATTCCTTCTTGAGAAATTACTCTGGAATTTTTACAATCTAAGATGTTTTCATCAAAATTGTTCATTTTATCAATATCAATACAGCCTTCTTTCGGTTCAAAATCATAATGTTTTGCGTATTCTCCTGTTATTAGCATAGGAATAATTGTTACACTATCTTTTGAAAGCTTTAATCCTCTTTGTTTAAAAAGTTCATCAAATCCTGATTTTAGATATTCTTCATCTTCGTTTTTAATGTTTGTGCACATGATACGAATATTAAAATTATATTTTTCCAAATAATTTAATCCGTTTAAAACTTTTTTAAATACATTTGCTCCCCTATATTCATCATGTTTTCCTTGCATAAAATGGTCAAGACTAACAAAAAAGCTAACAGTATTTTCTGATTCATTAAGAATTTTTTCTATATTTCTTATTCTCTTTTCATTAAAAAAAGTTCCGTTTGTATAGATTATTACGTTTGCATACTTCAAAGAAAGATTAAGTATTTCATTAAATTTAGGATGCAAAAAAGGTTCACCGCCTGTTAAATAAATTGTTTTTAAATTTGATTTGTCAATTTTTTTGAGTACTTCTGAAATTTCCTTTATATCAAAAAAATTCTTTTTTTTAATTTCCTGTTTTATTGCAAGAAAACAATGCTTACATTTTATGTTGCAAACGGAATTGCTTAGCTGTAACCAAATACCTTCAAGTTTTTCAAGTTTAACCGAAGGAGCTTCAAATATTTTATACATCTTTATCCCTCAAATCTCTCAATTACATAAATAAAATAATAAAGAGAAAAACATTTTAAAATAGGTCATGTAACTATTTTTTTGAATAAGAAAAGATTTTGGATAAACCTGTATCATTTATGGAGATATTAATTTCTTTACAAACTGTTATACTAAAATATATTTTTTTGATACTAAAGTTTGTCCATTTTATAGGGTTTTTAGTCATATTGTATTAAGTTTTGTAAACTTTAGTTGGATTTTTTCAAAAAAAGCAACAGTTTTTGAAAATTTTGCCGATAACATGATTGTAAGGAGAAAAATAGGTAAGTAACATCATGAATCAGAATGATACAACTAACAAAAAAAATATTTATGTTAATGATCCGATTGAAGCGATGTTTGAATTAAATATGGGTGACTTTTTAACGGAGTATTTAATTTCTGATGATTTATTGAAAAAAATAAATGATTCATCAAAAGACAAGCAAGAAGGATTAAAAAATCAGCTCAGAGAACTTATCTCTATTTATTCAATTGATAATACATTAAATCTTTTGGGATTTAACAATGATGATGATTTTGTTTTATATAATTCTATTGCAAAGACAACAATAGACATGTTGGATGTTGATGCTTGCCATATATTTTTAACCAATGAAAATACTAACTTAATAGATATAAAAAATGATTTGGTGTTGGTCGGTACATCGTTATCAAATACAAAAAATATTTTCAACCAAGACATAGGATTTCAATTTAAACAGGTTGATAATATTGTTGTTCAAGCCTTTAATAAAAATCAAATAACAAATATTAAAGATGTTTCTCAAATTAAGGGGTGGATGCCTTATGAAATACTTAACGAAGACAAAGTGAAATCGTTACTTATTGTACCCATGAGCAGTAATTCCGGAAAAGTAGGAGTTATCTTGCTGGAATGTTATTCCATTCACGAAATTGCAAACGAATTTATGGATTTAATCAAAGTGACAGCAAGTCTTTTTGTCACATCTATGCATTTGCAAAAAATGGTGGAACAGACTAATGATTTGTTGTGTGATGATAACATATTAATGGCGCAATTACGGCATATGCGTACAGAGTTAACAGCTTTAATAGCTGATTTGAGTGATGAACAGCAATCATTTGTTGAAACTCTTGCAAAAAGCGTTGATGCTAAAAGTCATCACGGTCATGAATATTCTACAAAAGTTGCTGAACTTGCAAAAAAGATTGCCGATTATTTGCAACTGAATGAAAAAACAAAAGAACTTATTTATTATGCCGGTTTGTTGCAAAATATCGGAAAAATCACCCTTCCTGAAGAATTGTTTACAAAAAAACAAAAACTTTCTTCAGAAGATTGGGAAAAATTGCAAAATCACCCTAATGTTGGAGTAAGTCTGCTTATGAAGATTAATTTCTTATCAGAAGTAGTACCTTACATCCATTATCATAAAGAGCGTTGGGATGGAAACGGAGAACCCGAAGGATTAACGGGTAACAGTATTCCTCTCGGCTCAAGAATAGTTGCAGTAGCGGATGCATATTGTGCTTTAACAAGTGATCGTCCGTATAGAGCTGCATTGTCCAAGGATGAGGCAATAAACATCCTTAAGGAAGAGGCGGGGACAAAATGGGACCCCATCTTAGTAGATGCTCTTATAGAGCTGCTGTCTTGACACAACTTATATTTATTAAAAACATTTAAAAAGAAAGAGACTGTCTAAAAGGGCAGTCTCTTTTTCCCCAACATCTGACCTTTCCCAAGGTCATGCAAACTTAATATTCTATTCCTTGACGTGCCATTACGCCAATATCAAAATAATGTTTAATCGGCTTCATCTCAGTAACCAAATGAGCCATGGCTACTATCTCAGGATGAGCCCTTCTCCCGGTAATTACTATCTCTATATTTTTAGGTCTGCGCAGCAGAACTTCTTTTACTTCTGAAACTTTTATCAAACCCATGTCAATACAAATATTTAGCTCATCCATAATGATAAGCTGATACTCTCCGCTGTTAATAGCCTCTTTTGCATATTGCCATCCGTTGCGTGCTTCTTTATAATCTTCCATACAAATGTTGTGAGAATAAACTACTCTGTCCATTCCAAACTGAACTACTTTTAAATTCGGCAACAATTTTGATGTGGCAATTTCGCCATAATAATCATCATCTTGTTTTCCCTTAGTGAATTGAATAACTAAAACCTTCCACCCATGACCCAAAGCTCTAAGTGCCAAACCCAATGAAGCAGTTGTTTTTCCTTTACCATCCCCTGTATAAATTTGAATGTATCCGTTATCTAACAACTCTGGTCCTCCAAAACGTACTTTTCTCTTCTTTTACATAAAACACTGAAAGCCAAATAAAGCAATTAATTAAATTGACTAAAAACTGACCCTTGATGTTATTTTTCTAAATCCAAAAATTTAATTATTTTAATATGGAATTTACTCTGTTTATTATATAAACAAAATAAGCTAAACTATTGATTTTTCTTATTTTGTTTGCAGTTAAATTTGATATACTTATGATAATACAAAACAAATTTTGTTGGCAAATATTTAAACAAAATTTTACGTTTTTCTTTTACATTGTTTTTATAATTATAGCCATATATGCATTAAAATATTTGATTGCTTAATTTTTGAAAAAATTTACATAAACTTAAGTTAAATTTTTGTAAAAAAGTATTGCATATATGATAATACAATTTAAATACTTATTTTTAAAAAAACAAAAAATCTTTTAAAATATTACTTTTGTAATAGTTTTGGCAATTTTTCTCAATAAAAATACTTTATTAATATAACGGGGAAAAAAGGTAAAATTAGCATGGTAAGCAACGTAGGAAGTATAACACAAACTATTACAAGAAATGCAGCAAATCAACTTGGTGCAAATTTAATTAAGGCTGCAACTCAATCCGAAAATGTTTTCGCTGAAGCTGTAGCCAAAGCCAAGACAACTATTACCGAAATTGATGCTTTAACTCAAACGGCTGCTAAAGCTTCTGAAACAGTATTTTCTTCCGGAGCACAAGCTGCAGCAACCACCGCAAAAGTTGCTACAAGTACTGCGCAGGTTGCCGCATCTACTGCTCAAACCGCCGTAAAAAGGTCTTTTTTAGGAAAAATATTCAGAATTCTTTCAGGAGAATTTGCAGATGACATGGCAATTGCTTTCAAAAACAGAAAAACTATTCCGTTTAAAGAAGGGTTTAAAAGTAGTTTTGGCATGGAAAAAGCATGTGAAACAGTTGCAACTGCGGCAAAAGAAGGTGCTAAAAAACCCGGTTTTCTAGGGAAAATAGGTAGTGCTATAACAAAAGTTTGTCCTTTTCTAAAAAATTCAAAAATTAATGCGATAGGCAAATTTGTTGGAAAAAACATATCTACACTTGCTGTATATGCAATAGCAGCCTATCCTGTATATAAAGCATTTAAAAAGCATGGAAGTTCTGAAGGATTAAAAGAATTATTAAAATTCGGAATAACTACGGCATGTATGCTGGCAAGTGAAGCTCTCATCGCGTTACTTTCTGTATATACAGGAGGTTTCGCCGGACTTTTAAGATTTGCAGCTCCGGCAGCCGGTGCATCATTCGGAATATGGCTTGGACGCAAAATTTTGGGAAAATCCATACCTGAAAAAGAACAAGAAATTCGTATAGCAAAGCATAATGAGCAGCTTCAAGAACTTTTGCAAAATCCGAAAGTAGTAAAAATGATTCAACAAAAACCTGAATTGTTACAACAATTACAACAGGATCCCGATATGACTAATGAGTTATGCCAACGTTTAAAACAAGGTGAGGAACAAAGCAAACAAAATACAGAACAAAATCAAGCAGCAAACGGACAAAGTTTGCAAGCTCAAACAGAGCAAATAAAGGAACAACTTGCCAGAAACGGACAAGTAACTCCGGAAGAACAAAAACAAAGAGATAATTATGCAAGCCAATTTGGGAATCCTCATCAATCAACCAGTCTTGGTACTTTTAGCAATTTAGTTCATAATGTAGATGTACCTTTTGCACAATTGGTATTAAGACAAGAAAGTTTGTATAATCCTTTCCAATCATTTCTTATGAGTCAACAAATGAATAACGATTTAGCTGCACGCGGATATATTTTCGGATAATTAAAACTATAAATTATAAGCTATTCATAATAACTCTCTTAAAAAAGCAATAAAAAAGCTATGCTTCTTGTTAATCAGGGATGCATAGCTAGACAGTTGTGTGTTGTTTCTAAGGAGTATATATTTATATTTTAATCATATAACTATCGTAAAACATCCTTCAAACTAATGATTTATTTTTTAAATTTCCAAAAATTTGCAAGAAAAAAGCTATGCTTCGTTTAATCAGGGATGCATAGCTAGACAGTTGTGTGTTGTTTCTAAGGAGTATATATGTACATTTTAACCATATAACTCTTTCAAAACATCCTTCAAACTAATGATTTCTTTAGTTTTTTCTACAGCATTTGTAGGAAATCTATTTTTTTATCGAATAAAATCATGTAAAATTTTATTTAGACAGTAATGTAAAGGTTTCGTTTCATTGAATTTTATCGAATTTTACATAACTTCCTTCTTAGCGTTCTCACAATGAAACAATATTTCATAACTAACTTTATACCGAATTATGATGAAGTTTATCCCACAGTGATTTTGCAGCTTTTTGTCCTAACAGTTCTTCCAAATCTTTTTTCTTTGCTTTCTTTATTCTGCCTATATCTTTAAATTTTTCATATAAAACTTTTTTACGTTCTTTACCTATATATTTCACTTCATCCAACATTGAAACAAGTGCATTTTTCTCTCTCAAGCTTCTGTGAAAAGTTATTGCAAATCTATGAGCTTCATCTCTTATCCTTTGAAAAAAGTAAAGTGCAGAAGAGGTAGAAGGGAAGATTATGGGTATAGATTTTTTCGGCAAAAATACTTCCTCTAATCTTTTAGCAAGTCCGCAAATAGCTTGTCCTTTTATATCCAATTCTTTTAAAATATTGCAAGCACTTGATAATTGTCCTTTGCCACCATCAACAATAATCAGGTCAGGCATGTTCTCTTTGTCTTTATATCTTCTTGAAATAACCTCCTTCATTGAAAGAAAATCATCAGGTTTTCCTTCAGTAGATTTAATTTTAAATTTTCTGTAATCTTTTTTGGAGGGTTTTCCGTCAACAAAAACTACCATGCTCGCAACAGTATTTGTTCCTTGAGAATGAGAAATATCAAAACACTCAACTCTGTGCGGAAAAGTTTTCATCAATAGTTTTTCTTTTATATAACTTCCGACTTCATTCCAATCTGCTTGAATTTGGGTTAAATCCTTCAATTTTAATTCAGCCAGATACGCACTGGCATTTTTTTGAGCAAGTTCTGTCAGTTCTTTCTTTTTACCCAGTTTTGGCATGGTAACCGTAACTTTTGTACCCCTTTTTTGACTCAGCCATTGTTCAATTAATTCTATTTCTTTTTCATCAGCTTCAACAGGTATAAGTACTTCTTTCGGAAAATCAGAGGTTTTCAAAAGGTAATAATTTTTTATGAATGATAATATGGCTTCATTAATAGAATCCGTTTCATTTTTTGAAAGTTCAAAGTTTTTCTTATCAAGCATCCTGCCATCTCTTATTTCCATTAAAACAGCAACAAACCTCAGTTCATCTTCAATAAAACCTATTAAATCCTGATTAGAGGTTAAGTTTTCATCAATAACTTTTTGCCTTTCCATTGATTGCTTTATATTAAAATAGCTGTCCCGAAATTTTGCAGCACGTTCAAATTGTTGTTTTTCTGCACATATCTCCATTTGCTTTTTTAATTCTTCAACAAGTTCTCCGTGTTTCCCGGACAAAAATAATGCTACTTGTTCTACTATTCTTTTATAATCTTCTGATGTTACCATCTTTTGACAGGGTGCTAAACATTTACCCATTTGATAATATAAACAGGGTCTGTCTTTAAACTGTGGTGTTCTGCACTGCTTCAACGGAAAAAGTCTTTTAATATGTTCTAATGTGGAATGCATTGCACCTGAATTTGTATAAGGTCCAAAATACCTGCCCTTTTTGGGTGCATCTTTGTTTCTTCTTGTAATAAGAATTTGCGGATATTCTTCATCCGTAATAACAAACCAAGGGAATTTTTTATCATCCTTCAATAATATATTATATTTAGGCTGGTGCTTTTTAATAAGCTGTGATTCCAAAATCAGGGCTTCAATTTCATTATCTGTAATAATAAAATCAAATTTTACTATTTTGGGAACAAGTGTACGAAGTTTTGGAGTATCGAGAGTCTTAGTAAAATAACTTTTTACTCTTCTATCGAGTTTCTTTGCTTTCCCTATATAAATAATTTCTCCCGATTTATCCTTCATTAAATAAACTCCGGGAAGAGACGGCAAAAGTTTTAATCTTTCTTTTATGGAAATTTCTTTATCCATTTTGTTTATCCTTTTGTTTCTCAAATTCTTGTTTTATTGTTTTTTTATTTCTGGGGTAAATATTTGGAGTTGTTTTTATTTTTTCTATGTTTAAAATTTTTCTTGTATAAGTTTCCTCTATCCTGTATTCAAATATATTCTGAATTTTTCCGCCGGTTTTGTTTAATATTTCATTTGAAACGGCAATTTCTTCATCTAAATTCAAAGACTTATAAGCAAGAAATTTTCCTCCCTTTTTTAAAAAAGGAATACACAATTCACAAATAACGGGTAATTTCCCCAGTGCTCTGACTGTAACTACATCAAATTTTTCTCTGTAATTTACATCAAAAGCAAGTTTTTCCGAATTTTCACAAATAACTTTGATATTATTTAATTGAAGTTTTTCTGTAATACTTTTTAAGTATTTTACTTTTAAACCGCTGTTATCAACTAATGTAACCTGTGAATTTGGAAGCATTATTCCCAAAATTATTCCGGGGAAACCTATACCTGTCCCTATATCAATTAATTTTTTAGGAGTATTATTAATACATTTTATTGCACAGAGAGAATCAGGAATATGCTTTGAAAAAATTTTATTTCTGTCATTTTTAGAAATAAAACTTCTCTCTGATAGTATTTCTTGCAAAACTGAATTAAATTCTACAAATTTTGCAAGTTGATTTTCTTTTAAATCAATTTCATATAATTTACAAAAATCAGTTAATACTTTTATTTCTTCATTCATGATAAATTTAGTTCTTTCAATAAATAATTGTACGCTGCTTCCCCAATTTCATCATATATGTTTTTAAATCTTCTTTCAATTTTATTTTTACTGTCGGTTGAAATAGTTCCATCAATATTCTTTTTTGATAAAATGTAAGCTTTTAATGCATTTTTATAGTCCTTTTGTACAAAAAAACAATCTCCGAGTTCTAAATAACACGAAGCAATAAGATAACTGTCATCAGTTTTTTTAGCGGTTTTGCTGGCAATAATATAAGTTTTTACGGCAAGATTATACTTTTTATGTATTTCAAAAAGATTAGCTAAATTTATATAATCATGAGTTTGACCGTCATAATTTCTATATTTTTCATCTAAAACCAATGCTTTTTTATATAGTTCAATTGCTTCGGAAAACTCTTCTTTATCCTTTTTTATAGAAGCTAAGTTTGAATAAGCGGAAGCAAGAAACTCTTCTTCATCTCTTTCGGTTGCATTTTCTATCGCTTTTATATAATTTTCTTCAGCATTATTTAAATTATTATTATCATCAAAACATAGAGCCAATTTGAAATATATTCCGGAAATAACATTTGTTAAAGAACTGTTTTGTGCAAGTTCTAATGCTTTATTATATAAAGAAACGGCATTATCTGATTTTCCCTCATAATCTTCTATTGTTGCAAGTTCAATAAAAGCATCAATCTTTACTGTTGGTTCCAGTTCTAAATCGGAATAAACTATTCTTTCCAAATATTCTTTTGATTCTTCAAACTTAAAATTATCGGATAATGCTTTTGCTAAAGCTAATATAACTCGGTTAAAGTTATTTATATCCGATTTATCAATCAATCCGAGAGCAGAACGAAAATAACCGATACATGTTTGAGAGTCATTATTATTCAGCAATTCCATACCTTTATAGTATAAATTCATTGCTTTTTTATTTTCGTTTGCTTCTTCTTTTATTTCCGAAATATCTTCTTTTTTGGCAAGTTCTTGTTCTTCTTCTTCAATATCTTTAACATCTGCTAAAGGGGATTGTTTTTCCGTTACATCATCTCCTGTATTATTATCATACTCTTCCTCACTCAATAATAATTTTTCTTCATCAGAGAGTTGAATATTTTCAGGCAGTTCTATATCCAAATCAAAATTCTTTTCGACGGGTTTGCTGATTTCTTCTTCTTTTGACTCTTGATTGTTTTGTTTATCTACATTGATAATCGGCATATATTTAGAAATAGATGCCATATATTTAATTCTGTCCGTATTAGTTTGTTCATTTTTTGAACCGGATAAAATTTGATTCATAAAATTATTTTTCTTTTTCATCGAATTTTGATGAAAAAATTTTTCATTATACATTGTTGTTCTTGAAAGCTTTAAAAGTCTGTCAGAAGGAGAAAGCGGAATTTGTTCGGAATAAAATTGAGATATTTTATTATGAAGAGTACTTTTTTCTTTTTCACTTAAGATTTTATTTACAAACCCTCTTACGCACTTTCTTATTTGCAAGTCATAGGTATCTTCCAAAAACAATGAGGATTTTAATGCATTTACAGAGTTCTCCTGATTAGGAAAATTATCTATGGCTTTTAATATTGAATTATTTATTCCACATCTGAAAACCGTAATATAAAACAATATTTTTTTGGATTCATTAGGTAAAATATTATAAAGCTTTTTTAATAACAACTCTTGAAAATCAGATTTTATTGCCTGACTTTCTTTAAATAATTCTGCTAAAGGAAGATTAAGAATTTTACTTGCTTTTACCGCAATATTTAATAAAAATGCTCTTCCTTTTATCTGTTCTTCAAAATCTTTTATTAAATAAGAAGGAAAAGAAATTCCATTTTTATTAAGGTAATCAGTCAAATGTTCCTCCTCAATAGGAAAAACTCTCAAAGTAATTTCTTCATTTCCTTCTGTTTCCAAAATATTTTTTGAACAATTTCTTGTTAAAAATATCAGTTTGATTGTTTCTAAACTGTTAACAAGTTGAAGAAAACTTTTTATATTTTCATCTTCAATTTTACCTTCCTCATTTAATAAATACTCAAAATTGTCTAACATTAAAATTATATTGTGAGTATTTTTTTTAAAGAAAGTTATGATTTTTTCATCAATAGATTCTTTATTCTTTAAATCATTATCTGTTTTTAATCTTGAGTTGTTTATAAATTGATTAAGAGAAATAAATATATCGTCTAAAGAAGTTATTTTTTCACAATTATATTCAAATATAGAAATATCCTCATTAAGAACTTTTTTAATTAAGGGTTTTAAATTAGATTTTCCAAAATTTTCATCCGCTCTAAAAATAAAGATTTTTTTATCGTTAAAATTTTCAATAAATGTTCTTAAACAATCCTTCTGAGAAGTAATAAAAAATTTTTCAAATTCATCTGTTCCGGCAAATAATTCCGCAGGATTTTTGAGGATATTTTCATTTAAAAAATTATATTTCTTTTCCAAAATAATCTCTTTTCCATTCTACATTGTTTATTATACATTTTTTCCTAAATAACTCAAATATGGTAAATAATAATTAAGCTATTGTTGGCAAACAGAAAAATCTTTGAAAAATTTTTTACTTGAATAGCAGCAGAAGAATATTTTAATACTTATCAACTTATAATTACGATAAAATATTTATATGTATTGGGATTTTACTCCCCGGTTTGGCTTCTGCTATTGCTTTTAAAATTTGCTCTAACTGGGTTTTGCTTTGTTTTAGTTCTTCACATTCATTTTTTAACATTTCAATTTTTTGCTCATCTTTGGGCAATCTTTTTTGTTCTTCGGCTAATTCTGCTTCTTTGATTTTTAATGTTTCTATTGTTGATCCATAAAGATCAAGTATCAAATTCGTTCCGCTCTCTTTGTCATATATTTTTGTTTTATTTACATTATCTTGGAAAATTTTACTTTCCGTTCTGCGAAAAGAAATTGAATTAATTGGTAAAATATTCATATTTAATCTGCCTTATATAATACTCTATTATATTAAAGCAAAAAATAAAAAATTTTGTCAGGTTATAATTAAAATAAACTGGAAGCCGACCCATATTCGCCTTTACATTTTTTTACTTGTGATTTTGCTGCAAAAGAATATTTATTGAAACACTGTATAAAATACTTGCACTCTTCACGTGTACTGGTTACACATTTTGTATTAAGTATTTGCATTTCTTCCAATGTTTTTGTATCCTCTTCATCCAAACCATTTGGGTTCACATAAGCAACATCAGCGGTTGTATTTTGTACAACATCATTTTTATAAACATAATATCTGTACCTGTCTTGTCCATAGAGGTTAGGTCCTTTCGCTCCGTTCATATCAACATAAACTATAAAACAGGGATTATCGCCAACACAACTCTGGGGACCTACTTGTTGAAACATAACAACTTCACCGTTTTTCATCTTTAACCCTACAGAATTATTAGTATCATTAATCGGTGTCCCACTAAAATTAAGAAAATTAGTACAACCTGATGCTTTGTTATATGCCGTCTCACACGTATGAAAGCTGGTACCTATACAATCAGAAGGACTGTCGCACTCTTTTCCTTTCATTGCTGTTTTGAAAAATGCTCTGACACACTTTTCAGCAGATGTCGCAGTGGTGCTACAATCACTTGAATAAAAATTCGGAGAGGAAACAACATTTTTCCAATTGTCACCTTCAATTAATTTACCGAAATTTTTCATAGAAGGATTTCTGTATAAAACTAAATTTGCAGCATTTGTAACATCTTCGGTAGCTTTTCTTTGATAACCTGTATATATACGTTTATAATTAAGAATTCTCTGATTTGTTATGACCAGCATGATGATTGTTCCTAAAATCATCATAACAAGTAATAATTCCACTAATGTGAAGGCTTTTTTCATAAAAGTTACCTCAAAGTTTCTGACAGTTACAAAATTGTATCTATTTCAATTATATCAATTATTATAGAAAAAACAATGTTTTCTGAAAAGAGAAACTTGTTAATTCAACAAAATATTTTGCAACTCTAAAATGTTAAATTAATATTCCCGCCATATCTAAAACATCTTTTAAATCTTTATAATAATTAATGTTTAATCCCAGTTTAAAATGATTAAAAGCAGTAGGAGCAATCCTTTTTGTTGTATTTATATCAATAACCAAACCTTCAATAAATCTTGCAAAAAGTTCTGTCGGAGCAGCATAATATTTTTTCAGCTTCGATATTCTGTTTTGTATTCTTTTTTGTTTTCTGTAATCAGACATAAGCCTTATATAAGTTTTAAAATCTTCTGTTAAATTCGGAAAATCTTTATCTAAATTTTCTATAGAATAAATTTCTTCTCTTCTTAAAAAAGGAGTAATAAATTTTACACAGTCATGTTTTAATAAAAATTTGCTTTTGCATTTTGTTTTTTTAGCATATTTTTCATATTCAGGAAATTTTTGTGATTTTTTGAATTCAGGATATTTCTTTTTTAAAATTTCTTCTCTCTGTTTTACTTTTTCTTTATACCCGTTTTTCATTTTTTCAAGTTCTAAACATAAAGAATTTTCATCAACAAAATGAGTTAGTCTTATTAATTCACTCTCTATTTGTTTGGTTTCTAAAGTATTAAATATTTTATTCAGAGTTCCTCCCTTTTTAAATTTTTCAGGTTCAATTTCACTATGTATTTTATGAGCAAATTCATGAAAAAGTATCGGCAGAACCCTATCTTTATCTGCATTTTTTGAAACAGCTATTTTATCTCCCTTGCAATATCCAAGGTATCTCTTTGCTCTGGAGGAAAGGTTAATATTTATGCCACGATTTTTTAAGTATTCTACTATATTTTTTTGCTTATTCATATTTAAAAATCTATTTTACATATCCCAAAGGATTAACAGGACTACCATTAAGACGTACTTCAAAATGCAAATGAGGGCCCGTACTATAACCTGTCGACCCGACATGCCCGATAATTTGCCCTTTTGAAACCGATGCACCGTTGCTGACCGAATATGATGAAAGGTGAGCATAAAGAGTAGATGTAGGTTTCCCGTTATAATTTCCGTGATTTACTATTACAACTTTTCCGTAACCGCCATACCAACCCACATAAACTACACTTCCGGAATTCGCAGCTTTAACAGGAGAACCAAACGCTGCACCGATATCGATACCGGAGTGAAATGTTCTGCTTCCAAATATAGGGTGTTGACGCCAGCCGAAAGGTGAAGTAATCGGTCCTCCAACAGGTCTTAAAAATCCTGCTGTTGTAACAATATTACTGTTTGATGAAGAGGGTGTACCTCTTAACATTTTGGTTAATTTGTCGGACTGACTTGCTAATTCTCTTTCTGCTTGTTCATAAGTTTTTCTGTCTGTTTGCAACTTTTTAATTAAATATTGGCTTGTATAAATATCTTGTGCAATTTTATTTTTCTTGTTTTCTATTCTTGCCATTGCATAAAGAATATTTTTCTTTTGATTTTCAACCTGCGCTGTATAAATAGCAAGCTGATTAACTTGTGCTTTCAAATTATTGAGTCTTTCTGCATCTTTTTTAGCCAAAATTTGCTGGTAATAAATCCTATCTAAAAATAAATTTATATTTTCGGCTTCAAATATTACGGTCAGAAAATTTATACGCTCACCTTTATAAATTTCTCTCAGCCTTTTACCGGCAGCTTGCTGGTCATTGTTATATTTTGCCTTGGCACTAACAAGATTATTCTGCAAACTTTCTAATTGTTTTTTTGTATTATTGTAATTTGCAGTAGTAGTTTGGAGCTCTTTTTTCATAAGCTCAAGATTGCCTTGACTTTTATAAAGCTTGTTAATTTCTCTTGTTTCTTTAATTTTTAATTCTTTTATTTTTCTTCTTGTATTTATTCTTTTATTATCAATATCTTTTTTTACAGCATTAATATTGCCTTTCCCTTTTACTGCATCAGAATAACTTACAGCAAAAGCAAATTGCCCATAGAAAAATATTAATAAAAAAATTATTATTGTTCTGAAAAATATCATATTTTAAAATTATTTACTAAATAATAACGGAAGAAGTGACATACCCACCATCCAAAAAACAAATACAACAATTATGAAGAAAATTATTGCTTTTTGGTGTTTTCTAAAAAATTCTAACATATTTTCTCCTCTAACAATTCCTTCCTCTAATATAATAGATTAAAAATCAAAATTAGGCAAAAAAACGAAACTGTTTTTTATCTTTATGTTACAAAATTTTTGATACATTTACCAAAAAATCATTCAAATAACGGTTAATTTACCATAATAGTTTTTTGTGATATCCTTATACTCACAAAAACTTTTTAATATTCATTATGGAAAATTTAGAAGAAAAAACAATATCATCAAATTTAATATACGAAGGAGCTATCCTCAACCTTAAAAAAGATGAAGTATTAACCTCAGATAATAAAAAATGTTTTAGAGAAGTCGTCGTACATAAGGGAGGAGTAGTTATACTGCCATTTTTAGATAATGAACACATTGTTTTTACAAGACAATGGCGGTATTGCACCAATAAAGCTCTTTATGAGTTGCCTGCGGGAAAACTTGATAAAGAAAATGAAGAAATTTTAGCTGCCGCAAAAAGAGAATTAAAAGAAGAAACAGGCTACAGTGCAAAAAAATGGGATTACTTAGGAAAAATATACACATCTCCTGGTTTTACAAATGAAATATTACATTTGTTTAAAGCCCAAGAACTTACTTCGGGAGAAACTAGTTTTGATGAATTTGAAAAACTTGAAACTTATATATTTTCAGTTAAAAAAACAAAAGAAATGATAAAATCAGGAGAAATATCCGATGCAAAATCCATCTGTGCTTTTCAGATTGCAAATTTGGGAGAGGCAAAATGAAGAAAAAATACAAAATGCTTGTTTCCGACATAGATGGCACAATATTAGGCTCTTCAAATGAAATAACACCGGAAGTAAAAAACGCAATAATTGAAGCAAATAAAAAAGGATTAAAAATTGTAATTGCTACAGGAAGAATGCATAATGCAACCACCTATATTACACAAGAATTAAAACTTTCTACACCTGTTATTTCATATCAAGGCGCAATTATTCGTGATAATCAAAAACTTTATCAATGTATCTCTATTGAAAAAAAACTTGCTTATGAAATTATAAACAGGCTAAGAAAATATGAAGAACATATAAATGTTTATACAGAAAATGATTTGTATGTAGAGAATGTTTCGGACAGATTACTTAATTATGCTGAGGTCAGACATATAAACTATAAAAAAGTTGACAGATTTGAAGATATTTATGATAAGGAAATATTAAAAATAATTACAATAACAAATACTCCCGAAAAAAACAACCAAATTAAAGATGAAATGAGCAAAATATACGGAAATACTTTAAATATAGTAAAATCTACCGATATATATTGCGAGTTCGTTAATAAATATGCCGATAAAAGTTATGCTCTGAAATATCTTTCAAATTTATGGAATATTCCTATTGAAGAAGTTATTGCTGTCGGAGATCAAGAAAACGATATATGTATGATAAAAGCGGCAGGTTTTGGTGTTGCTATGGCAAACGGCTGCGAAAAAATTAAACAGGAAGCAGATTATATTTGTCCTTCCGTTGAAGAAAACGGAGTTGCTAAACTTATTGAAGAATACATGCTCTGATTTTTCAGTTTAATATTATATATCTGAATTATATTTTCTTTATTTTGATAGTATCATCTGCCGAAGGCATATTAAATTTGAAAGTTGTATTTGAAAAAATATTATTTGTTTCTTTTTCCGTAGCAGAAATTTGAACATCTGAACTAATATCATCTTTTTGAGTTGTATTTTGTTCCGAAGGATTAGAAACTTCTTCTGACGGATTATCAACTTTTGTATCATTTTGTTCAACATCTTTATCTTCAATCTTTTCGTCAGAAATTTCTTCATCTTCTTTTTCTTCTTCTTTTATTTTTTCATCATCTTCATCTTCTTTTTCTTTTGTTTTATCAAGTTTTTCATCTTTATCAATCTTTTTCTTTTTCTTTTCTTCAGCTTTTTTGTCATCTTTATCTTTAGTCTTTTCTGCATTGTCAGCATCTTTTGTATCAGCTTTGTCTTCTGTTTTGTCTGATTTATTTTCCACATTATTTTCATTTTGTCCGTCAATAGCGCCGGTATCACTATCCGCAACATTTTCTGTTTCAGAGCCGCAATCAGCATCTTCTTCATCAATGTTTTCAGCTTTTTCTTCCGCTAAATGTTTTTCTTGAGCTTCTTCATCATCTTTAACAGCATCCAAAACTTCTTGTGCGGCTTCTTCTATTTCAGCATCTCTTTCTTCTATTTTCTCTGCCGCTTCTTCATTTTCTTCATTCTTATCGGTTACGGAATCATTCAATTCTTCATTCTGTTCTTCATGCATTTCTCTGGTATCATTTAAAATATCCAAGAAAGAGAGGCTTTCTTTAAATGCTTCCATATCTACATTTGCAGCCTCTGAATGTTTTTCAGCTACTTCTTGTTGTTCTTCAGCCGCTGAGAAACTTGTATCGGCTTTTTCGTTAAATGCAGCACCAATTGCCTCTTGAGCGGATGAACTTGCAAAATTACTGGTTGCTTGTTTTCCTAAAGATAAAGCTTTTGTTTTCATTTGTTGACCAAGTCTTTCTTTTGCTTGTGCAATAAGCTCTTGTTTTTGTGCTTCAGCTTCTTTTTGGGCAGCTTCTGTAGCTTTTTTAGTTGATTCTCCTTGTTCTTTAGTGCCTTTCGTCACATCTGCATTTCCTGCGGCAACGTTTTGATTGCCTTGTGCAATATTTGCATTACCGTTTGCTTGTTCTGTTGTTCCTGTTGCTTGAAGATTTACACCTGATGCAATCATACTTGTTGCAGTACCATTCATAGCAGTTCCTGCCGAAATAAGTGCCGCACCAATTGCATTACCTATAATAGGAACAGCCTGAAGAGTACTACCTGCAACTATAGCTGCATCAGCACATCCTTGCAATGTTGTACCTGCTGCCTCAACCGTTGTACCGGCTGCTTGTTTTGCTGCACCCATTGCAGCTTGTGCAGTACCTTGTGTCACCTGACCGGTACCTTGTGTTATTTTTGTATTTCCTGTTGCTAAATCTTTTGTTGCTTGTAAACCTTTTTGTACACTTTCGGCTTTTGCTTTTATTCCTTGAGTCATTGATTCAACACTCAATGCTTTAGCCCCGACAGCAGCATCAAAAGCCCCCTCCGCAACAGAACTTGCAGCGAGTCCTGCTGCTTGCTGCGCTGCTCCTTTTGCAGAGAAATTAGTTGCTAAATTATAAGCACCTTTTGCTAAACCAAGTGCTGAACTGCCGTTTTCCACTAAACCGTCAGCCGCAACATTAGCTGCTTTTGAAGCCGCAGAATTTGCTAAACTTTTACCAAGATTACCTTCGGCAGCTGCACTTACCGTAGACATAATTGCATTATCACCGGCAATAGTCTGAGCAATTTGCATGCCTGTCGTTTTGCTTGATTGCAGATTTTCATTATTGGATGTAATAACTGAAGCCGATTCTGAATTGTTATCTTGCGTTGCTCCTAATGAATCAAAGATACCTGATACATTAGAATATTTTTCATTAGCTTCCGATCCTTTTGATGATATTGTACCTAATGCTTCATTCTTTGTTTGAGAAACACTTCCGTTATTAACATTTGGAGCAGAATTGCTTATTGAAACATCATTTTGAGGTACATTAGCTTCACCGGTTTTTGTTTGAGGTGAAGAATTTTCTGCAACATCAGGCTCGTTTTTAGCTCCTTGCGACATGTTCTTTGGAGAAGCAGATACCTGATTTGCTCCTGAAGAAGAATTGTTGGAAGCTGTAGTCAAAGTATTTTGTACATCTGAAGTAGATTCTTTTTTTATTCCTTTTTTCTTTGTATCTAAAGCTTGCTTTTTACTTTGTTCGTCTTTCTTTGAACTTTGAATTCCTTTATTAGCAATATTATTTTGATTCATTTGATCTTTTTTAATATCATTATTTGCTGCCTTAACATCATTATTTGTTTTGGCATCTTCAATTTTTGTACGTGAATTGTCCTCATTAACATTACCGGTTGATTTTGTAATTGAAGGACCTGCTGCCTTTATATCTTTTGTTGACTTTTTACCTTTTCTGCAACTGGATTTATTTTTCTTGAGTTTCTTTAATGAACTTGTACTCGTTCCACCAAGAGAAACTGTACCATATTCACCTGTACTTATAAGATTGGTTCCGCTAATTGACGAAGACGAAGACGATGAACTGTCACTGCTTGAACCGGAAGTTCCGTTTGCACCTGAGGAAGACCCTGAAAATACTCCGCCGGAGAAGAAATCATTTTCATCATCCTTATTCTGTGCATTTAAAGCTTGTTTTGAATTTAATAACTGCGCAGAATTACTGTTTTGTACACCTGAAATATTATTTCTATTATTATTTTGTGAATGGAAGCTTACATCATCACCAAAAGCACTATTATATAATATATCATCAGGAGAGACATCTTGTTTATCATTACCGCTTGAAGCAAAAATTGATGCTGAACTTATATCATCATTATTTTTGCCATAAGAACTCCAAATACTTGTTGTATCATTAAACCCTGTTTTTTCAACTTGAGGAGTAGATGATGATTCGGTATTTCTTAATGGCTTTGTACTTAAACTGCTTTCTAAAGAAGACCCTGAAATCTTTTTGGAAGATAAACTGCCAAATTTTGTCTGCCCAAATACCGAACCGGTATTGTTTAGTTTTTGTGATGAAGTTTTTCCCTGTTCTTTCTGTTGTTTTTGAAATTCAACCTGATTTGAAAAATTCTGATTTAATTTACGCATGCCAATTTTCCTGTATTTTGTATCCTTATATATATAAAAAATATATATAATTTCAATATTCAATAATTTAAGTTTTCTTTACAAAACTTAAAATATTTATATTTTTTTCCAATTCCAAATCTGAAGAAACAGATATAGTCATAAAAAAGAAAATTTAGTTCAAAATAAAAATTTTCTAATTAAATATTAAAATGCCTAAAACTTTTTTCTTTCAAAATCTCTTCTGCTAATTCTTTATCATCTATTAATACTTTCCCGTTATTATGAGAGGCTTTTACTATTCCTATTTTTCTTAACGGAATATTATTTTTTTGTAATTTCTCTAAATCAGACGGTTTTATACAAGCCAACAGTTCATAATCTTCTCCGCCAAAAATAGCCGTTTCATAAGGATTAATATTTTGTTTTTCACATATTTCTACCAAATCATGTGCAATAGGAATTAAACTTTTATTAATTTCTAAACAAACATTAGAAGCTTGAGCAATTTTAAAAAGAGCATCTCCCAATCCGTCAGAAGTATCCATCATCGCAAATTCACCATTAACTGTTTGTGCAATAATTCGTCCAAATCCGTTTCTTGGTTCCGGTTTTAAATGAGCATTTTTAAACCTTTCCAAAATATATTCATCATAATCAAGTTTAATATTATCTTGATTTTGCAGCAACCATAATCCTAAAGCACTTGAGCCGCAAAAACCTGTTGTTACAACGATATCACCAACTTTTGCAAAGCTTCTTTTTGATGGTTTTATTCCGAGCGTTTCTCCAATTAAAGTAATATTAATAGATATTTTTTCACTTCTTGTTAAATCTCCACCAATAATGAGGACTTGATATTTTTCAGCTAAACTGTTTAATCCTTCATAAAACTTTTCTACAAAAATTTCTTGAGTATTTTGAGGGAAACTTAATGAAACGAGTGCATATTTTGCAATAGCACCGCTTGCCGCAATATCACTCAAATTTACAGCTATTGCTTTATGACCAAGAGCTTCGGGAGTAGTAGTTTTTAAAGAAAAATGTACATCCTCAACGAGAGTATCAGTTGTAAAAACCAATCCGTATTCTTCAATAAAAGCACAGTCATCACCTAGAAAATCAGATGATTGCGGCAATTTACTTTTTATTAAATTTAGAAATTCATATTCATGCATTAACTAAATGCTTTCTTTATTGAAACTTTGTAATCAGCTCTTAAAACACCAACTTCTGTTATAATTCCCGAAATAAGTTCATTTGGCGTAACATCAAACGCCGGATTAATTATATTTACATCAGGATGGCAAATTATTTTACCGTTGATATGGGTTACTTCCTCCCTATTTCTTTCTTCTATTTCAATTTCATCACCGCTGTTAATATTGGTATCTATGGTAGAAAGAGGTGCTGCAATATAAAATGGTATGTTATGAGCTTTTGCAGCCAATGCTACGGAATAAGTACCTATTTTATTGGCTGTATCACCATTTGCAGCAATTCTATCAGCACCAACAACAACAAAATCTATCATTCTTTTCTTCATAAAATAGGCAGCCATTGTATCAGCAATAAGAGTAGTTGGAATACCGTCCTCCATAAGCTCCCATGTTGTTAATCTTGCTCCTTGCTGACGGGGGCGTGTTTCATCCGCAAAAACTTGAATGGTATTATCATTGGCAAAAGCACTTCTTACTACACCAAGTGCAGTACCATAACCTACAGTGGCTAAAGCACCTGCATTACAATGAGTAAGAATAGTAGCACCTTTTGGCACAAGAGGTGCACCGTTTTCTCCTATTTTTTTATTAATTTCTATATCCTCTAATTCCATTCTTATTGAATTTTCTTTGATTTTTAAAACTAATTCATCTAAAGGTAAATTTCTATTAGCTATGGCAAAATCAAGCTGTTTTTTTACTGCCCAAGATAAATTAACAGCGGTAGGACGTTGTGATATAAGATAGTTTGCGGCATAAGTAAGTTTTTCTAAAAATTGCTGCATTGTTTTTTCTTTCTGAAATTCCATTGCCGCAAGCGCCATACCATGAGCACCTGAAATCCCTATTGCAGGAGCTCCTCTTACTATCATTGTTTTTATTGCATCAGCCATTTGCCTAAAATCTTTTATTTCCACTGTTTTATATTCATAAGGCAACAAAGTTTGGTCAATTAATAACACCGTATTTTCTTTAAATTCTACAGGCTTTATTTTTGAATTAAATATCATAAATATCCCTCTCTAATTAAAATTTATATAATAAAATTTAAACATAAACATACTATTTAAAATAGTTATTAGGAAAATGAGTTTATAATTTATAAAAATAAATGGAATTATTTATACCAAACTTTAAAATTCATTATATCATTATAAAGTTTTTCATAATTTCCTTCAAATCTGATGCATCTGTCATCTATATAAAGCCAAGCCGGCTCTTTTTTATTTGTTACATCAGAAAAATATATATCCAAATTATTATCTTCAAGCCATTTTTTTGCAACAAAAGGCTCCCTTGTGGTGAATAATTTCAATTCATAGTTTTTATTCAAACCTTCAAGAAATTCTTTTGCTCCAATTTTTACCGAAGGAATTATAGTTTCGTCATAATTTCCTGTATAGTTATTTAATACGCCATCTAAATCAATTAAAATAGTTTTCTTTAACATAACTGTTACATTCGTGTAATGAATAAATTTAATTATAGCATTATCATTACATATATGCAACAGTTTAATGAAGAAAATTTAAAATTATTTGGCAAAATGATACAAGAGATAAGAAAGAAAAAATCTACATCTCTTAACAAAATTGCCTTTTCTCATGATGGAGTTACATCTGCCACTTTAAGCAGAATAGAAAACGGACAGGTTGATTTTAAATTTTCTACATTAATCAAATTAGCCAATACTCTTGATGTATCATTAGTAGAATTATTTAAAAATTATAAGTATAAAAATTTAAATGAAGAATAATTAACAGATAACATAAATTATAACAATTCAAGAGTTTCAAGCATTTGCTGCCTTGTTGTAGTAGCACAGCCAAATTGTCTGATAACAATGCTGGCAGCAAGATTACCAATAATAGCAGCCTCCTCAGGTGTAGCCTTTGCAGCAAGAGCCAACGTAAACGAAGCAGTAACAGTATCACCTGCACCGGTTACATCAAATACATCCGTTTTGTTAAATGCTTCAACAGAAAAATGTTTATTGTCATGAAAAACTATCATTCCTTCATCACCACGTGTAAGAAGCATCATATCAGCTTTTGTAATATCTGTTAAATCAGAACCTGCTTTAATTGCTTTATCAAAAGAATCAATAAAATATCCGACGGCTTTTTCTGCATCCGGCTGGTTCGGAGTAAGACAAGTTGCATTTTTAAATCTTTTTAAATCAGTCTGCGCATCAACTACAACAACTTTATTTTCTTTTTTTGCATTTTCTATAGCACATTCAATAATATTATTTGTCATAATTCCGATATTGTAATCAGAAAGAACAACTGCATCATATTTTGGAATAGCTTTTTTAATATTTGCAATAATTTTGTTTTCAGTTTTGGTATTTACAGGTTCATTCATTTCTCTGTCAATTCTGACAATTTGTTGTCTTACCGATTGAGATGAAAAACCCGAAATTCTTGTTTTGGTAGTTGTAGGTCTTGTTTTATCCTGAACCATAAAACTCGTATTAATATTAGCTTTTTTTAAAGCATTTAATAAAATCGGGGCATGATAATCATCTCCATAAACTCCGATAACACCTACTTTACCGTCATTTAAAGTTGAAATATTGTGAGCGGCATTTGATGCTGCGCCGAGAATAACTTTTGTCTCGTGGTGCTTCAAAATTAAAACAGGAGCCTCTCTTGAAATTCTTGATGTTTTACCATAAATCATTTCATCTATAGCTTGATCGCCAATAACTAATATGCTCGGTTCTTTCAATCTGTCTATGACAGAAGCTATTTTCTTTTTATCGATATTCACAATATTTTCCTTTAAAGATTGCTATTTTTTAAAAAATCAGTTATCATATTGATAAAATAATTATCACATAAAAATCAAAAAGGTAAAATATGGCTTTTGAAAATAAAAGTACAGAAAATGAGAATTTGCTTGCAGAACATCAAAAAAATATTGATGATACTGGCTATAAAAAGTATGTTGTACAAATACATAATTCTTATATTGATTTATTGGATAATTTAACTCAAGACGAACGTAATGATGTTATAAACGATATTCTTGCTACATATAGTGATGATATGCAAGAAAAACAATTTTGGAAAAATACACTAAATATTTCTTTAAAAGTATTGTTAGTATTATTCATTCTTATTGTAGTAGTTCCATTTTTCTTTACTATATTTGTAAAATCATTGGAATTAACTTCATCTACCAATAAACAAATGCAGCATAATTTTGAAGTTTTATATCAAAAAAGTGGTAAATAGAGTTATTTTTATACTTAAATTTTATAGAATACAAATAATAGCTAAAGAGGAAACTCTTTAGCTATTATTATTTATATAATTATTTTATAAACTAATGCGGTTTTTTGAGCGATAATCTCAACTCTTGGAGTTGTGTTTCATCTGCATAAGCAGGCGCATCTGTCATCAAACATTTTGCCTGTGAATTTTTCGGGAAAGCAATAACATCTCTGATGGATTCACATCTTGCCATCATGGCAATAAGTCTGTCTAAACCAAGTGCAATACCTGCATGAGGAGGAGTTCCGTATTTAAACGCATCTATCATAAAACCGAATTTTGCTTGAATTTCTTCCTCAGATAAGCCCAATGCCTCGAACACTCTTTTTTGAATATTACTATCATGAATTCTAACACTGCCGCCACCCAGCTCTACTCCATTATAAACTATATCATAAGCTATAGAACGACAATTGGCTTTATCATTTTCCATTTTATCAATATCTTCTGGATTTGGCATAGTGAACGGGTGATGAACACTGACATATCTGTCATCTTCTTTTGAATATTCAAACATCGGAAAATCCGTAATCCATAAGAAATTATTTTTATTTTTATCAATAAGTCCTAACTTTTCACCAAAATGAAGTCTAAATCTGCCCATAACATCATAAACAGTTTTCGGTTCATCACAAACAAAGAATACAATATCACCGCTAACTGCTTGTGACCGTTCTTGAATAACCTTTATTTCATCTTCTTTAAGATATTTCAAAATCGGAGATTTAATTGTGCCATCTTCACAATAAGTAATCCAAGCCAAACCTTTTGCACCAAAGTGAAGTGCAAGATTTCTTGTATCATCCAAATCTTTTCTGCTGTAAGATGCTATATTAGGAATTCTGATAGCTTTTGCAATGCCACCTTTATTAATAATATCGGCAAATGCAGTAAAATCACTTTTTCCCATAACATCACTAACATCAAAAAGTTCAAGTCCAAACCTTGTATCAGGTCTGTCTGAACCAAATCTGTCCATAGCTTCTTTATATGTCATACGTATAAATGGCGGATTTACCTCAATACCTGCTACTTCAAATGCTTTTTTCAAAAGATTTTCCATCATATTGATAATATCTTCCTGCTTAACAAAAGACATTTCAATATCAACCTGAGAAAATTCAGGCTGTCTGTCAGAACGTAAATCTTCATCTCTGAAACATTTTGCAATTTGATAATATCTTTCGATACCGCCGACCATAAGCATTTGTTTAAATATCTGCGGTGATTGGGGCAGAGCGTAAAATTTATTCGGGTGAACACGACTCGGAACTAAATAATCTCTTGCACCCTCAGGAGTGGTTTTTATCAAAATAGGTGTCTCAACTTCCAAGAAATTTTCACTATTCAAATAATCTCTTATTGCCTTTACAACATTATGTCTTAAAACCAGTTTTTCTGTTACGGAAGGTCTACGCAAGTCAAGATAACGATATTTTAGACGAACATCTTCACTTACTTCCACATTTTCATCAAGTTGAAAAGGTAAAAGCTTTGCTTCAGATAAAATTTCAACTTTATCAGGATACATTTCTATAGTACCTGTTTTTAGATTTTCATTAATTGTATCATCTGGACGTTTGGAAACTTTACCTTGTGCCGTAATAACAAATTCATCTTTTAATTTGCTCAAAACATTATGTACTTCCGGATTAATTTGAGGATCCGCAACAATTTGAAACAATCCAAATCTATCTCTCATTTCAACGAAAATTATACCGCCTAAATCTCTGATATTTGCGCACCATCCGGATAATTTTATTTCTTGCCCTATTAAATCTTCTCCTACTTCCCCGCAAAAACAAGTTTTGTAACTGCTTAAATTCATTTTCTATCCCTTCTAAACTACAAATATTATCCTATTTTTATCACGATAATACGATAATTGCAAGCAAAGTAATAAAACAAATGATAAGTAAAACAGTTTTTGCTGCGGAAAAATACTTTCAAATGAAATTTTATATAGTTACCAAAATTTAATTTTATTATGATACAATACAAGACAGAGGAGAGAATATGATAAGGCTACTTAAATCAATTAAAAATTTTTCACAAAAAATACTTAACATTCAAACAAAAAAAATATTTGCAAATAATATAAAAACTAAAATTATTGTTAATCTTTTGGGAGTAAAATTCTCTTTTTCTGTTTTCCCACTCACTAAAAAACAATATTTTCTTTCTAAAAAAAGAAAGTATAATATAATTCCTGTCGGACAAAATTGTTTCCCAAGAGTTTTAGTTACATCTTATGAATTAAAAACAACAAGAGCTCATGGCGAAAAAACTTGTGTTTTTGATTTATGTAATTTTAATAGTATTCCTAAAATAAATGTACTTATCAAAAATCATTTTGAAAATTTTTTTGATGATATGAAATGGAATGAACAATTAAACGCATTTGAAAGCAACAATTTTGAATGTTTTTTTGTTCATGATAAATTACCGTATAAAAATTTTGTTAAACGGTATAAATCCAGAATAGAAAATTTCTATGATTATACAAATGATGAAAGATTAGCTGTATATATTTTATCCGTTGCTTTTGATACCGAAATTGCAGAAATTATAAAACTAAGAGATATTTTAAAAGAATTAAGAAAAAATAAAAAGTTTTATCTTTTTGTAATAAATTGTACCGAACAAAAAATGGAACTTGAGGCAGATAATATTATTCTAATAAATGCAAATAATATTATACAAAATTTACAAGAACCTAATAAAGATTGGGTTAAAGAAGTTAAGGAACTGACTCCAATAGGACAAGAATGGTGTAATCCTATAATTCAAAAAATAAATTTAATAATACAGAACAACATATAAATTTTTGTTTTTTTATACCTTAGTGACAGTATGTGCGGAATTTATTTATTCTGCAAACTTCTTTTTTAGGTGATTTTTGTAAACTTTTGTAACAAATTCACAAAAAATCCTAAAGTTTTTCAAAAATCTGCCGATATATAAAGTATAAGAGAATAAAAAAAAGGAAATAACATGATAAAAAATTTTTCAAACAATTCTAACAAATCAAAAGCTACAAGATTTTTGCTAAATGCCGCACAAAAAAGAAGAAAAATGGCTATCGCTACTGCGCAAGAAGTTCAATGCGAACTCGGGGTTGCTCCTAATTTATTCGCATTAAAATAGTATTTAAACAAATTTCATATACTTTTTTCTATCTCTTTCTTAACAAGCTCTTTTACATAAGAGTTTGTTTTTATTTTACCTTCTATGCAAAATTCATCGTTATTAATTTTATCTATAGAATAAATTTCAAAATCATCAATTATAGCATTGCCTAAATTTGTTTCTTCAGAAAGTTGTTTTATTGTTTTTTGAATATTATTTACAACTTCCGTTATATCTTTTTCTTTGGATACAATTATTCTAATCGGACAGAATTCAAATTTTCTTGATTTGTTTTCAACTTTTTTTATTAAACGATTGCTTAAATAGTGCAGATTTTCTAATTCATCTTTTATTGTAATTGTTCTCAATGATATTTTTTCTACAGTTCCTTCAATATTATTAACAGAAACAATATCCCCAATTCTTACACGATTAACAAGTATAAGATTAAGCCCTTTGACAAAATCTTCAATGGCTTTTGTTATACAAAGCGTAAGACTCAGAATACAAATAAAAGACAAAACAAATATTAAACCTGAAGAAAGCGTTAAACTCATATTTTTACTCGCTAAAATTCTCTTCGTGATAAAAACCGCCGCCACAAATAATTTCAATAACCTTTAATAAAAACTCTCTTGCGGCATTTGTTTGATTAACTTTGTATTCAATATTACCGATATGTTTTATTTTCATAATTGCATCTTTGTCTTTGTGGGCAGGTATATATAAAGAAGCCATTTCACAATTCAAAATTTCAGGGAACTCAAGATTTCCGGCATCAAGTGATGCTGATTTGAAATCACCGTTTAAAGCAATAATTCTTCCGCAAAACATCGGTGCATCATCCTGTCTGTATAAGGCTTGTGGTTTTAAATTTCCTCTGGTTGTGAAGCTTATACTATGCCACAAAATACGTAATATGCCGACAGATTTGTCACTATCCGTTGTAAAACTAATTCCGTTAGGATTTATATCTTTATTTTCAAATTCTTTTTTCAAAATTTCAACAACTTCATATCCAAGATTTAAAATATTTGAAAAAACAATATTTGTATTTTGATTAGACAATTGGTATTCATTATACTGTTTTGCCATATATGCTGAAACCAATCCCAAGCGTTCTTTTATTATGGAAGATTTTCCGGAAGAAGGTACCGGATTATTTTTTGAGTAGAAAAAATCGCTGTTCATATTTATACCTTGAAAACTATTATTTTTAATTTTAGCAGTTTTGACATTTTTGTACAAGTATAATCCTTGAAAACCAAGCTATACTAGGCTAAATCCTCAGCTTTTATAGCTCCGAATTTTGCTGAAATGTCATCAACGTGATGTAATAAATATAATTCCGCATCAAGATTTTTTTCATCCAAATCAATAATTGCACCCCAATCCTTTCTGCCATGATGAGCCGCAATCATTCTTCCTATTTCAAAAAAGCCATGCGTATTTGCCCACGCAAATCCATATTGTGTATGTGTTACCCATTTTTTTATAAAATCTTCATTTATTTCAACAAATCCTGTCTCTAAATCAATGTCATACTCAAAAATTTTCCCAAAATCATGCATAAGACAAGCGCCGATTATGGTATCTTTATCAACTTCCTTAATAAAAACCGGCAGTAAAGTTTTTGCAACTTTTACACATTCCAATGTATGAATAAGAAGTCCGCCTATATAATTATGATGATTATTTTTAGCCGCTGGCGCAACTTTTAATCTTTCCGCATTTTTATTAACTTCTTCTAAAATAGCCTTTTTTAAATCTTCATTTTTTATAAGATTAATTTCCGTTAAAAGTTCATTATATAGTTTTTCTCTTTCTTCAACCTCTAGTCCTGACTTAGCTTCTTCAACGAGAGATAGTTTCTTTATTATTAAATTTTTATATTGCTCGTTATAACTGCCTTCTTCAACAAAAATAATATTATTTGGTTTAAAATAGTTTTTTGGAAATTTATTTAAATCTTCTTCCCAAAGCTTTGCACTAATAGTTTCTTGAGTTTCACACGCTTCAAGTGTTAAATTCCCCATAATTTTTTTCATTTTCGTTTCTGAAGTAGAAAAAGATAAAATTTTATATTCCTGTTGAATTTGCATAATCACTCCTTATTAAAAATCTACTAAAATTATAACAGAAACCAAAAAGTAAACATAAACATAAAAAAAAGACCGTAAACAACGGTCAAATAAAAGTTTATGAGTGAGAGTGGAATATGCACAAAACTAATATATTAGATTTGTACGCTTTAGCATATTCCCCACTCAGGTATAATTTTGGATTAGTCAAAACTACTTGAATTTGCTACTTCTTCCGCTTTCTCAATTTTATTAAGAATAGCATCAATTTGTTTTTTGATAGCACTCAAAAACAGTTTAACTTCGGGTTTAAAACTGTATGTACCCATCCAATAAAATTGTTGTCCTGATTGATTCATGATTTTTACTCCTTATAAACTACCTTACATATTTTTATATCGGCATTTTTTTGAAAAACTTTAGGATTTTTT
>JAEEGL016501072.1_pt1 | contig 32117 bp, 25 predicted proteins | sample 9134231 | NCBI WGS metagenome assembly JAEEGL01 (sample SAMN16246548, study PRJNA631951) | gut metagenome | biome: gut microbiome; feature: rumen; material: fiber-attached | host: Bos | place: Iran: Karaj | collected 2018-10 | reverse complement strand
CTCTCAATCTTCCCCAACCCGACCAGCAACGTCACCACAGTCAGTGTGAACGGCGTAAACGGCGAGGTTAGCATCACCATCGTTGACATGAACGGTCGCACAGTGATGAGCGACAGCATGGAGTGCGAGGGTGGCTGCACCAAGAGCATTGAGGTTAGCGGTCTGGCACAGGGTGCTTACTTCGTCCGCGTCAGCGGTGACAACCTCAACATGGTGAAGAAACTCATCGTGAAGTAACATAATCCTATCGGACATAAGGTCCGATTTGTAACTCCGATAAAAGGGGCGGCGCCTTTCAGCGTCGCCCCTTTTTAACGTTAACCTTAACGTTAACCTTAACTTTAACGTTAACCTTAACGTTAACCTTAACTTTAACTATGAGAGTGCGAATTACACAAATCAAACGGCTTTATTGTTAGAATCGTCATGCAAGCATGAGAACATATTTTAAAACTCCCTTATTATTGCTTATATAAGATTATTGTGTAACTTTGCACAATAATATATCTTCATTATGATGAGGGATATGTTTGATAATCAAGACATAGCTGATTGAGATTAATTCATTAAAAACTATATTATGAAGCAACTTTTAAAAATCCTATTTCTTGTGGCACTATTGTCGGTGCCATGGGTGACAAAAGCTCAGACCCATTATAATATTCAGGTAGGGTCGGGCACTGCTACCAACAATTATGTGCCTTCATTTGGTTATTACAACTACTCCTATTCTCAGTCGCTTTACACGGCTGCAGAGGTAGGTATAGAAGGCACAATTGACGCATTGTCGTTTCAGGTGGATCACAACACATTGTCGCGCAACTTAACCATTTATATGGCCGAAGTTGGCGAGACCAATCTCAGCAATGCAATAGCAGAGTCGGAATTCTATCAAGTATTCTCGGGCGCAGTGAACTTTGCACCCGGATGGGTTACTATCCAGCTTGACAGTGTGTTTGAATATCAAGACACTGGTTCGTTGGTTATTGCCGTGATTGACGGCACGGGATCGTATAATTACAACCGTCCCTACTTTACAGGAACCGAAAAGGACGAGACACGCTCAAAATATGTTTATAACGACAATAATACATATACCTTGTCGAGTGCTTTGAGCAGTTCCACAAACTTTCTTCCTAATATCATATTAGGAATAAGTAGTTATTCGACATATTGCGCAGCTCCAAGCAATCTTGTTGTGACTGGTATTCAAAATGACGAAGCCTCCTTTAGCTGGACTGACAATGGTGGTGCCAGCGCCTTTGAGCTTGTCATCAGCGATACTCCGGTCACCGACTTTGACAATGCCAATTCCATCACCGTATACGATACATTCTATACTGTGAATAGTCTTGACGGCAATACATTCTATTATGTCTATGTCCGTGCTATCTGTGACGGAGCTTCTACCAGTGCCTGGAGTGATGCGACTACTTTCCGTTCGGCATGTCTTGGCTATACCTCGATACCATATAGCACCGGTTTTGAAGAGTTGGCTACTGGTGAAATGCCAAACTGCTGGCAGCAGATAGCCGCAGGCAGCAGTGGAGCCGGTAATTTCCCCGCGGCTTATGCTTGGGCTCCCAATGCTCGTAGCAGCACTGTGTATTTTGAATTTGAGAGTAATAATGGAGAAACAGAGATTGCCGCTCTTCCGGCCATGGACAACCTCAGCAGTTTGATGCTCACCTTTTATGCCTCGTGTATGAATACCAACTTCGTGCTTGAAGCTGGAGTTTTGGAAGACACCTCATTTGTTCCAGTCGAGACTATTCAGCTCATTCCTGGAACCAACAGCAACTGGGCGGGCTCATACAATCTCTATACAGTATATTATAGCAATTATACAGGTAGTGGTGAACGAATGGCCTTACGAGTTACAGGAAGTGGCAGTTATACTTTGATGATGGATGACTTGACGGTAGATTACATACCCACATGTCCTCCACCATCGAATGGTAGTATAGATAGCACAGGCAATGACTGGGTTTCGTTCAGTTGGCAAGAGAATGGAGACGCATCGTCGTGGGAGGTAGCCTATGGCACAGGAGACTTTGTTCCCGACGACAATACCACTGGTGTTACGGCATACGATGTCAACTATACCCTCAGTGGGCTCAATGGGGACTCCTCGTATGTCATCTATGTCCGCTCGAACTGTGGTGGCGATTATAGTCCATGGTTGGAGGTTGGGACTGCACGTCCGGGCATTTATGTTATGACACTTATAAACGACACCCTTTACACTTGTGGAGCCACAATCTTTGACAATGGCGGTCCCGAAGGGAATTACAGCAGCAGCTCGAACAACACATTGGTTGTTTTCCCGGCCAGCCAAGATTCTACCCTTCGTATATGGGGAACTATCAATTCGGAGAGCAACTACGATATGTTGACTATCTATGACGGAGTAGGCACTAACGGCACGCCGCTTTATACAGGGAGTGGTAATGGCAATGTTGGGCCTTTTGTTTCGATGAGTCAAGCTTTCACCATCCAATTCACCTCAGACGGCAGTGTAAATAATCCAGGATATGAGTTGCACACCTCATGTGTATATATGTCATCGTGTGTAGCCCCAATTGCATTAGCTGTCGACTCAGTACTTGGCGATACAGTATGGGTTTCGTGGTTGGATACCGCCAATGTCAATTCATTTGCAGTGGCCTATGGTCTAGCAGGCTTCAATCCAGACACAGCGGCTGTCAATATTGTTTATGTCAATGGCACCAGCGAGATGCTTACGGGCCTTACCATGGGATTGCAATATGATTTTTATGTCCAGTCAGACTGCGGCAACGAGCAGAGCATGTGGGTAGGACCTGTCACGGCGACTCCCGGATACACATATACCATGGCAGCCACAGGCAGTGACACAATACATGTGTGTGGATATACTATTTACGATGATGGAGGAGAGTCAGGAAACTATAGTGTCAACTGCAACTCGACCCTTGTTGTGTATCCCAATGATGCCACCCAGACACTACAAATCAGTGGTTCGGGATATGTAGAGTCGAACTACGATCATCTATACATATATGATGGAGTTGGAACCGCTGGCAATCTACTTTACCATGGCCAAGGCAATTTCACGATGCCTGCCACCAACTCGGAAGAAGGTGTTGTGACCATAGTCTTCACCTCCGACAATATTAGCCAGTATTCAGGATATGAGCTCAATGTGGCATGTGTTCCATTGCCAAGTTGTCCTCATCCCTCACAGATTGCAGTAAACAATATAGGTACCCAGACCGCAGAAGTGTCGTGGGTGGAGCGTGGTGACGCAACAGCATGGATTTTGCAATATGACTATTCCAATTTCACTCCTGGCAGTAACGTAAACACCAATTCCATCATGGTCACCACCAACCCCTATACACTCACCGGACTTGACAGTGGCATGACCTATCATGTTTATGTCGCCGCATATTGCAATCCCGACACCAGCGAATATGTCGGCGCAACCTTTACCACCCTTGCCTCGTCCGCGGCCGTTATGCCTTATAGTTGCGATTTTGAGCAGGCAGGAAATAACGGATGGGATCTCATCAATGGCACAGAAATAAATCGCTGGACGGTAGGTCCTAGCGCCAACCCAGGTTCGCGCAGTCTCTACATTTCCACCAACGATAGCCTTTATATGTATAATGTCAGTTCAGTAAGCACAGTCTTTGCATCGCGCACACTGCAGATAGACGTCGCTGGCGATTATGCTTACAGTTTTGACTGGAATGCTTATGGGGAGAGCACGTATGACTTTATGCGTGCGGCTTTGGTTCCTGTCTCTGTACAGCTGAATCCAGGTGTCTACAATGGATGGAGTGTTACATCCTTGCCTAATGGCTCCATAGCCCTTGATGGAGGTAACAAACTGAATCTTTCCAATTCATGGACCAATCGTACAGGAGTAGTCACAATACCGACAGCGGGAACATACAATCTTGTGTTCTATTGGCGCAACGACTTCTCAGGTGGTACGCAGCCCCCCGCAGCTATAGACAATATCACTATAGCGCCCCTCAGTTGCTCATCGCCGTCCAACCTAGCCATCACCCGTATAACCAGTGATAGTGTATACTTGTCATGGAATGATAATGGCGCTGCGGGTCCATGGGTGGTGACATGCGGCAATATGACTACGACAGAATACAGCACCACAGCAGCAATAGGAGGTCTTACTGCGGGAACGCAATACACATTCTCGGTAGCCACCATATGCGGCAGTGACACTTCGTTTTTCATCTCGATTCAAGCTACACCTGGAAGTTGGTCTATGCATCCCAACCAGACCGACACCCTCTACATGTGTGGCGGTGTTATCTATGATGATGGAGGAGCCAACAGCAGTTACAGTGCAAGCCAAGACAGTTATATTGTCCTTCGTCCCGACGCGCCCAACAATTTCATCAGCGTCAGCGGTACCTCCTATACCGAAGGAACGTGGGACTATCTGCGAATCTATGATGGTATAGGAACAAATGGCACAGAGCTTTGGAGCGACTATGGCGTTTCAGGCAGCCAGACATTTGGTCCTGTAGAGTCGCAGTCAGGACCTATCACTATATATTTCCATAGCGACAACTCAGTTCAGAACGATGGTTTTGCCATCAATGTAAGTTGCATTTCCGCATCCTGCCGAGTTATGAATGTGCATGCCGACGCCAATATGGTTCCCACATCATCACAATTGGCAGTGACATGGGACAATGTGCCCGAAGCCACGATATACCAGATAGAGTATGGTGACGCAGGATTTGTGCTTGGACAAGGACAGACAATGACCTCGACCACCAACAGCGCAATCATTTCGGGACTTGTCAGCATGACCAGCTACGACATCTATGTTCGTAGTATATGTAACGGTGGAGACACCGGCAGTTGGGCAAGTGTTACACTGACCACAGAGATGTGTGACAATCCCGTTATTGTTGAGGACTATGACACTACTATGGCAGCCAGCACTAGCGCACACCTGCCTATAGGCAACAGCTATTACAACAAGAGCTATGTTCAAACCATTATACCTGCCAGCAGACTTGCAGGAGTTACTGGAGAGATCAATGCTTTGGCTTTCCATCCGACATCGACGCAAGCGGGTGACTATTTCACCGGTATGTCAGTCTATCTTGCCAATATCAGTGAAGATCACTTTGCAGGAAACAATTTCTTTGTTGAGGACTCTGCCCACCAGTTTGTTCAGGTTATCGACAATGCAGACTTCTCGTACAGCACTACCGATTGGCAAGTTCAGGTCTTTGACAGCAACTTTGTGTGGGATGGGCAGAGCAACATACTTGTCGCCATAATACGAGACCATGGCTCGTACGAAAATGGCTCTATGTTTGCCAGCCATGCCGACACTGTGGATCGTTGCTGCTACAAATATGCCGACTACGAGAATTTCAATCTTCAATATGTTGAAGGATATAAGACCAACATAGTAGGAGACCTTCGACTGATAAATTGTGTAGCAGGCTGCTTCCGTCCCTCAGGGCTGAATGCCACTAATGTCAACTACAACAGTGCCACACTCAATTGGACCGGTGCTGCTGGAGAATTTGAGGTTGCTGTGAAGCTTGCCACAGAGGCCGTATGGCCCACAGCAACGCCGGTAAGTGGTTATACTTACAATGTCAGCGGCCTTGTTTCCGACAAGAGTTATCAGTTCCGAGTACGTGCTATCTGTGACGTCGAGGCTGGTCTAATATCAGATTGGAATATTGGCACATTCACTACCGATGCATTACCTTGTTTAGATCCCAGTGATCTCCACACCACATCGGTTGCCAATACGACCGCCACATTAGAGTGGACATCCAATGGCAACGAGAATCAGTGGAGCATCCATGTTTGGAACAGTGCTACCCATATGGAGTTTGAGGCAGGCGCCAATCCGTACACCATCACAGGTTTGAGTCCGACGATCCAGTATTACGCTGCTGTGAAGTCGATATGTGGCGATGGTGCAGCCGAAAGTGAGTACAGCGACACAATACAGTTCACTACAGGCAACTGTGATCAGGTGACAGGTGTTGCTGTGACGAATATACAAGCCCATAGCGCAACTATAAGTTGGGAAGATCCTGGCGTTGACATTTATGAGATAGAGTATGGTAATCTCAACTTCAGCACAGGCATGGGACATACCGTTGTAGTTGAAGGCGGCAATACCACGTACAATCTCACCGAACTCATAGATGACCATACCTATTCCGTCTTTGTACGTGCAAAATGTGAAGAGGGAGTGTATGGAGACTGGTCGCAGAAGGTAGACTTCACCACTCTCGAGGCGACTGGCATCACCACCGCTAACGGCACAAGCCTTTCGGTATACCCCAACCCGACCAACGATGTTACCACTGTCAGTGTCAGTGGTGTGAGTGGCAGAATAGTTATTACCATTGTAGACATCAATGGTCGCATAGTCAAGAGCGACAGTATGGAATGCGAGGGAGGGTGCACAAAGAGTGTTGAGGTTAGTGGTTTGGCGCAAGGAGCCTACTATGTCCGAGTCAGTGGAGAAAACCTCAACATGATGAAGAAACTCATTGTCAGATAATGCTGATAATCATGAGTGATGCCTAAGTTGCCGAGGTGATTACCAGAGTATACTTAGGTTTACATAAGGGCGGTACAGAGATGTGCCGTCCTATTTTTTTTAATAAAAAATTGTCAGAATAAAAAAAAGTCGTATCTTTGCAAACAGAAACGGGGTGATAAAAATGCAGATTTTTCAATGCAACCCTTTTGTTTTTAACTTCTTCGGAAAGGTGCTCGAGTGGTTGAAGAGGCCCGCCTGGAAAGCGAGTAAGCGTTAAAAGCGCTTCAGGGGTTCGAATCCCCTCCTTTCCGCCAAAGTCAAAATGGCGAAAAATTGAACGGTATTAATTGGATAGAGGTCGATTGTGGAACACCCTCAAAAGGTGCTTGGCAATTGATTTTCTTTTTTAACGACTTCTGAGAGGGTCGTTTTTTTATATCTTTTCATGGCTACGACGAGCGTTCACAACAGAAATGACATTTACCGATCGGATATCGCAATAGACTTAGGAAACCAAAGAGAGATAAGCGAAGGGATTGTTACTATGTAAATAATAATCCATTAGCTGTAATAATAAACAAAACAACCCTTTATAACCTTTTAAATCTTTTGTTATACCATGGGAAATCTTAAAGGCCGGAACCTCATCTCCATTACCGATTTCAGCCGTGAGGAATACATTCAAGTCCTCGACATTGCTGAAGAATTTGAAAAGAACCCCAAGCAGCCTATTTTGAGTGACAAGGTCGTGGCTACACTTTTCTTTGAGCCCTCCACCCGCACACGCTTAAGTTTTGAAAGTGCTGCCAACCAGTTGGGTGCAAGAATCATTGGTTTCAGCGATCCAGGCGGCACCAGTGTCCAGAAAGGCGAATCGCTTCATGACACCATCGTTATGGTGGCAAGTTATGCCGACCTTATAGTCATGCGTAATCCCAAAGAGGGTAGCAGCCGTTATGCCAGCGAGGTTAGCGCGGTGCCTGTCATCAATGCCGGAGACGGTGCCAACCAGCACCCCACCCAGTGCATGCTCGACCTTTATAGCATACGCAAAACACAGGGTACTCTTGAAAATCTGCAGATAGCATGTGTTGGAGACCTCAAGTATGGACGCACGGTACATTCCCTTGTTCAGGCCATGTGCAACTTCAACGCCACATTCCATCTGGTATCGCCCACAGAGCTGAAGTTGCCGTCATCGGTGAAGGCATCCATCAAGAATGCCGGTCTCAAGTATTACCAGTACACCGACATCAATGACATTGTGAAGACGGCGGATATAATCTACATGACCCGAGTTCAGCGCGAGCGTTTCCCGGATCCTCTCGAATACGAGCGAGTCAAGGACAGCTGCATTCTTACGGCCAAAATGCTTGAAGGTTGCAAGCCGACCATGAAGGTTCTCCATCCACTACCCCGTGTCAACGAGATTACCGTTGATGTTGACAAGACCCCCTATGCCTATTATTTCCAGCAGGCACAGAATGGAGTCTATGTCCGTCAGGCTCTTATGGCCGCAATCCTTGGTGTAAGATAATATAAAGTCTTTTCCCTTTGGTATCGGGCAGACAATGCCTAATGTTCAATTTATAAATAACCAATAATTTAATCATTTCCCTGAGTAATGGAAGCAAAAAAAGAATTAGTTGTCTCTGCCATTGAAAATGGCACAGTCATCGACCATATCCCCACCGATGTTGTATACCAGGTGATTCGTATTCTCGGTCTTGAGAACTACAATGACGAAGTTCTTATTGGCAATTATTTGCATAGCAAAAAATTTGGCCGTAAAGGTATTGTGAAGATCAAAAACAAATTTTTTGACAAAGATGAGGTCAACAAGATAGCCCTTGTAGCTCCAATGGCAAGCATAATAACCATTCGCAACTATGCAGTTGTGGAGAAAATAAAGGCAGAGATTCCAGACCATATCGACCATATCATCAAGTGTATGAATCCCAAGTGTATTACCAATTATGAGCAGATAACCACACGTTTTGATGTAGTTGACAAGGAAAACCTCAAGTTGCGTTGCCACTATTGCGAGAAGTTCACCACAAAGGACACTATGAAGTTCATAGATTGATTATGAAAGGATATTTCAAAGGGCTTACGCTACTCACAGTCTGCATGTTGCTGTTGGCCTTCATGACCAAATGGACGGATATGGCTTTTTTTGCGCCAGTTCCTGCATGGTTGTTGCCCGCCGCAGTAGTTTATTTTGCTGTCGCCTATGGCGTGCAGTATTGGTATACAGTGATTAGTGTAAACAAGCATCCCAAAGCCTTTGTGCAGTCGTTTCTTGCCGTTACCGTTGCGGTACTCTTCCTCCATATTTTGGTTCTTGTCGGAGGCGTGTATGTGAATATTGCCGGAGGGAAACGTTTTGCAGTAGGTTTTCTGATACTCTATGTTGTGTACACAATTTATCTGACAGCGTCCTTGGTGAGATTTATGAAGAATCCCACAGGTAAAACAGAGTAAAGAAATAAGCTGTAAATAGTCATTATTATGCCAAGAGTAGATTATGGGAGAAGAGTCATGATGTGACAAGATGCAACTTTCTTTACAGTACAGAAATAGCTCCGCCCGAAAGGCGGAGTTTTTTTGATTGATATTTCATCACCAGCGATGTGGCCAATCTGCTCGAAACAAATATTCTTGCTATCATTGTACAATGGTGTTGCATTTCGAGGGTGAATCTAAATATGATGATTTGTGATAATTCACAAAATATTGTTGAAACTTTTACGTTATCACTATCAAACGATTAGGTCGTTATTAGTACTTTTACATTCAAAATAAATATTAATATTGCTTTATATGTTTCTAATTAACAGTATTTTGCTTAATGTAGACTCCGCACAGGCAGTCGAACAAATCAAAGAAAAAGAGAGTTTTCTCGAACTTGCCATCAATGGTGGATGGGTGATGATAGTGCTTTTGTGCCTTCTGGCGCTCGCTATTTACATCTCAATAGAGCGTTTTCTTGCTCTAAACCATGCTTTGAAGGATGACTCATCGCAGTTTATGAATGAAATACGCGGATATGTCCATAATGGAGATGTTGATGGGGCTAAGAAACTTGCCAATAGCACCGATACTGCGATAGGGCGTATGATAGCCAAAGGACTCTCGCGTTTGGGCCGTCCATTGAGTGACATACAGACAGCCGTTGAGAACGAAGGTAAAATGGAGGTTGCCAAGTTGGAAAAACATGTATCGCTGGTGGCCACAGTGGCATCATTGGGACCCATGTTGGGCTTTTTGGGCACTGTGACAGGTATGGTTAGCGCATTCCAGGCCATGGCCCATGCCGGCAACAACATCGACATCAGCAATTTGGCCGGAGGTATCTATCAAGCTATGGTTACCACAGTGGGAGGTCTCATTGTCGGTATAATCGCCTATTTCCTTTACAATCTGCTTGTCAACCGAATCAACAAAGTTGTCATGCAGCTTGAATCACGTTCTATGGAGTTTATGGACTTGCTCCACGAGCCTGCTTGATAAAGTTAAAGTTATAGCTTTAGAATAAAGTTGGGTACCAAACAATCGATGTTGATGAGGTGTTTTAATGATTCTTATTGCCAATTGATTGCTAACTCCCAAACACTTTAAACCATATTATCCATGATTAGAAGTCAAAACAAAATACAGATTGAGAGCGGGTCGTCGTCGATGTCCGACTTGGTGTTCCTGCTTCTCATATTCTTTATGCTCACCTCTACTCTTATCAGTCCTAACGCTGTGAAGCTCTTCCTGCCCGAGAGCAACAACAAGACCATGGCCAAGGAGAGTGTCACGGTGTACATTTCCGACCTTGGAGGTACGGCAGAAGATGGCAGTTTGTTGTCGCGATGCCAGTTTCAGATTGACGAGACCCCGTTGGTAGCCACGATAGGCAGTGACCTAGTAGACGAGATGAAAGGCGTTCTTGTCACAGAGCTTGAGACCTTGGCGCCAGGAGATGACGAAGCAGGAGTATTTGTCAGGGCCGATCAAACCGTAGATGTGCAGTACATTGTCAATGTTATTGATGCTGTGAACCAGATCAACAAAGAGCGCAACACCAAGCACAAAGTTGTTTTGGGCACCAAACCATCAAATTAGAATTAGAAAGCCATGCGACAAGACACAAAAGACAGAACCATATCGGCAGTAGGCACATTGCTTATACTTCTTGCGTGTATACTGCTCTGTTCTTGGTTGGGTTTCAAAATTCCCAATCCACCAATAGAGGAAGAGGGAATGGGTGTTGCCGGCGAGGTTTTGGGCGAGATAGAGGGTTTTGGCAACAATGACGAAGCCACCCTTGATGACAACAGTGCCGCGTCACCGTCGTCGTCGACTCCAGAGGAGAGCTATACTACAGGAGAAGAGTCCACGCCGGTGGCAAAAACCACAAAGACAGACAACACGCCCAAGCCCGAGCCCAAAAAAGAGCCTGTAAAGCCGTCGCCTGACAACAAAAGCAATACACAGAGCGAAACACCGCAGCCGACCACGAATCCTATGGCCACTTTTAGAGGCAACAAGAATGGCAAGGGCGGAGAGGGCAAAGGAACCGCCACAGGAAGTGGCAAGGCTGGTAATCCCGATGGCACTCCTGGTGGACAAGGTGGAACAGGGAAAGGTAATGGTTCAGGATATGACTTAGGAGGGCGTAGTCTAAAAGGTACTCTGCCAGTTCCAAACTATAACACCGACAAGGATGGTGATGTAGTGGTTCGTATCAAAGTAGACCGAGAGGGTAATGTTGTTGCTGTAGAAGCTCCCGTCAAAGGCTCTACCACATCAGACAGAAGTATGGTAGAGGCAGCCAAGCAGGCAGCGCGCAAAGCCCATTTCAACGCCAATCCCAACGCAACGGAATACCAATACGGAACCATAACCTACAAGTTCCGCAGACAAGGATGAAATAGAGACAGATACATCGTGTCAGGCCTTCCAAGTTTTCATGTAGAGACAGAGGTGTTATCTGTTTTTTGATAATTCTTATTATTTTATTCTTTTTTTTTGCAAGTTTTTCACCAAAACGATACTAATAGATGTTGACCAACGAACAAGAGCAAGAAATTGTGCAGCGGATACTCTCAGGTGACAAAGAGCAGTTTGCCGTCATAGTGAGAGAATATCAGTCCACTGTCGCCAATTTGTGCTATAAGCTCGTAGGCAACAAATTGGATGTGGAAGAGGTGACACAACAAGTCTTTATAGCCCTTTATACTGCTTTGCCGCGTTTCCGTTATGCCTCCAGGCTGAGCACCTTCATATACAGGATTACTGTCAATGTGGTGTCGAAAATGCTGAAACACGACCAACGTCATGTGAGTTATGACCTTGCTATGGAGAAGAGAGACGACGATATGCAGCTTTCCCGAGAGGAGCAGCTCATAAAAGAAGAGCAGAGTCGCAAGCTTCATGAGGCTATAGGGCAGTTGAAGCACGAGCAACGTACCGCGTTGGTGCTGTACACTTTTAAAGACTTTTCGTACAACGATATCGCCGAAGTCATGCAGGTGTCGCTATCGAAAGTAGAGTCGCTAATATTCCGCGCGAAAAAGAACTTACAAAAAATGATGACATCATGAAATTATCACGTAACACAGTATCAGCTCCCGACCTTTGGCTCGAACGTCAGAGGGATGCCTTGAGCCGAATAGAGTTGGCTCCGGAGCATACTCCCGATGTCTGCGACAAGGTCATGGATGCCATCTCAAAGTTGCCGCAACCCATGGCGTTGCCACCCAAGCGTGTCAACGGGTGGAAGATTGTTAGTAGTGCTGTTGCCGCATGTCTGGTTGCCGCGGTGGTGGTGACGATTTCCATTTCGGGCAGCGGGGTGAAAGCCGCCACGCCGACCCAAGAGGATCTCTCTACTCGTTTTGTCGAGGTGTACAATTATTGCAACGACTATGCCGACGAAGAGTCGATAGAGAGTGCAGCATATAATGATAATCCTGTATCGGAACTATTTTAAGAGGAGGCCAATGCTTTTCTTAATGCCGACTTTTCAATAATAATAACACATTGCGACATAATACTATGAAACATATTCTCATCACTATAGCACTTGTTGCGCTTCCTATGCTGCTTTCGGCGCAGACAGAAAACAATCATCATAAACGAGATGGTAAAGAGCATGTGAAAATAGAGGAGCTTGTCACCGACCTTACGCCGACGCAACGTACTCGCATTGATATCATAACGCGGCGCTCGCGAAAAACCGTAGAGCTCTATAGAAGTCAGCTTCATGCTGTTAGAGACAGCATACGCTCATATATGAACAAACAGGAAGACCATAGTGCAGCTCTATTTCCTCTATATGAGCGAGAGGGCATGCTACAGACCGAAATCAGCAAAGAGTATTACCGTACCAAGGTTGCGATAGACGATGTGCTCTCGCCCGAGCAGTACCGCCAATTGCAGGAAAAGATGCAGCAGAGCAGGCGTCAAAAGACAGGCAAGGCAGCGGCACAAACACCGTCACAGCAGAAAAAACAGGATAAGCGTACACCTCAGGCAAGGTCTGATAAATGAAAGCCGTAGCCATACCCCTTATCGTTATCTATTTACTTACGTTGACAAACAATGTTGCTTATGGACAGAAGCCACAACATGGCGACGTGCTTATAAGCGAAATACTCTTCAATCCAGAGCCAGGAGGTTCGGATTATGTTGAGCTATATAACGCCACAGAAAGAGATTTGGAACTCAGAGACATCTGTCTGGCCCGTCTTGTCGACAATACTATTACACGGTTGTATGTTGTCAGCGACAGTGGAGTCCTGCATAGTCATCAATGGGTTGTTGTTACCAGTGATGAGATGTATGTCAAGAGCCATTACGACGTGCGTTATCCTGAGAGGTTGAAAGAGATAGCCTCTATGCCACCATACAATGATGCGTCGGGGAGTGTTGTTGTTTGTAATGCAGACACTATTGTTTTGGATCGTTTAGATTATGACGAGACAATGCATAGTGCAATGCTCCGCGACCGCGAGGGAGTGGCGTTGGAGAGGAGGTCGTACATAGCCCCAACCCAGGATGCCGCTAATTGGTATTCCGCTGCGTCAACAGCAGGTTTTGGTACTCCGACATATGCCAATTCGCAGAGCCATGAAATCCTTTTTGTCGATAATGATTTTGCCGTAGGAGAGGGACTTTTTTCGCCCGATGGTGACGGATACAACGATTTGTTGGATATCACCTATAATCTCCTCCAGTGCGATTTGAGTGCCAATATTGTTATTCTTGACTCTCGAGGTCGAGAGGTGCGCAAGATAGGACGTGGTGTCACTTTAGGTTGCCAAGGAGACCTCACATGGGATGGCACTGACGACAGAGGAAATAAGATGCCACGAGGTAGATATGTCGTTTATATCGAAGCCTTCAACGCCACAGGAGTCTCGCAGACTTGCCGTCGTTCTGTAGCTTTAGTGCGAAATTAACCACGAGATAATGTGATTGGCGCTACATATTGCCAAGCAAAGGACAATACTGTTTGTCAAGATGATTAAGCCCGTGTTAAAGGACTAGATGAGGTATTAGTTTTTCCCCGCTTAATAATAAACCCTCTTAATCTGGTTCGTAGGGTTACAGCCTACGGCAGCGTTAAGAGGGTTTAGTGTGAAAAAACTAGAGAGTCCTATTGGACGATGAATTTCTTGCTATAACCTTGCATACGGCAGAAGTATACGCCGGGGCAGAGGTCGTTGACGGGAATGCTTATGGTGTTGGAAGCCGGGGACACAGAAGTCTGTTTTACTAAGCGTCCGGTGGCGTCGAAGATTTGCAAGGGTTGGTTGTTGTTGCCGCTAATGTTGATAGAGACAGTGATTTGGTTGTTAGCGGGATTAGGATATATCTCGGCAGAGAATGGGTTTTCTACAGGTCTTATAGCCACTTGAGGAGGAAGACTGTCGATAGGAGGAGTGATGCCAATCACGGCGCGGTGAGAAGCGCGGAAGTTGTAAGTGGAAAGGTAGCCGCTGTTGGGGACGAGTTTTGAGAGGTAGACGTTGCACCAGCAGTCACCTGAGCCACCCCAACCCCAGTTGAAGTGCAATGTTTTGGTGGTGGGGTTCCATCCGTCGCATACAAAGGCATGACCAGCATGGGCAGAGCCGTCGTCATCAGGAGAGTGTCCAGCATAATAAACGGGACGGCCTTTCAAAATGTGGTATTTGATATCGTTAACCCAGTTAGAGTCGTTTTGGTTGGATACAGAGTTATCAAGGCCAGTGCTCTGAGTGTTTCTGTATCTAGCATCGTCACGGCTAATATAAGTCATGCTATCTTTTACATATTTGAAATACATGCGAAGAGCTTTAGGAACCTCTGTTGATTGGGTTCCGCTGCCGTCAACGCCGTAATCCATTTTGACAGAGACGCCGCAATGGTAGTTGAGCAGAGCCACGGCATTGATTTGTTCCTGGGTAGAGTTGGAGGAAAGCTTGTTAGGCATATTGTCGTAGTCGTAGTAGGCTTGAGCATAGTTAGCGGAGAGGATTGTGCCGCTGTTCCAGTTGTATGCGCTTTCGCTTTTGCCGACATAGGGGTATTTCCAATAGCGAAGAATTTGAGCCATAGCTGTAGCGACGCAACCTGTGTAGCAACGGCCGTGAGTCTCGGAGGGGCCGCCGGACATTTGAGGGCACTGAGCATTGTAAGGCCATGGTTGGTTCCATGTCGTGGTGAGCAGACGGACGATTTCGCCGTCCTTGGCACCGGCGCGAGGGAGACGCTCTTCTTCCAGAACTCTCCATTGCTCAGCGCTTTCTTTAGAAGCAGTAAGCTCATTGTTCTGTGCAAAGACGATGTCGGCGGCTTCGCCGTTAAGCCACCACAACATGTTGGGAGGGATGTTGTTAGGGTCGAAGGCGCCATCGGTGCTATAAGCGACGATAGGAGTAACACAGTCGCTGCCGGCGACGATGACAAAACCACGCTTGTCGGCGGTGTTGAACACGTACAAGGCAGGGATATTGATGACCATGTTTTGTAAAGTGAACACTTGGTCAAGATTATCGGAGGAAATGTCCTTGTTGCCGAATTGTGTAGCCATAAAATAGGCACCCACTTGGCGTGCTTTTTTTGCGTCAACATTGTCGGCCTTAGTGTTGTTGACCGGTGCTATAATGCTAATGCATAATGCGATGGCCAATGATAGATTTTTTATAAATTTCATTTTTTCGATATTTTTCATTTTTGTTTTCAGGGTGCAAAAATACGTATTTTTTTCCTATTCTAGGGGTGCGGTTTTCAAATTAAGTTTTTTTATTAATAAGCAGAGGAAGGAAGGGAGGGCTATTCGTTCATGAGAAAGCGTTCGGCGGTTTCGAGCATCTCTTTGTCGCACTGCATTATTGATGCTATGCGCAGCGCTTCGTGAGGCACTTCGTCGCTGTTGTCGGGGAGTAACGAATAGTCTATAAAACTGTTGATGTTGTCGGGAGTCACTATTGCGTCGGAGAGGCTTTCCACAAAGCCTTTGACGCGAAGTCTGCGGCAAGAGAGGCCAAGCTGGCTGTAGTGAGTGGTTATGATGGTCTGCGAGGATTCTTTGTCTAGTATTGTAGCCACAGCTTGTACCAAGGCTTTACCCTCAATAGGGTTGGTTGTTCGTGCCGGTTCGTCGATGAGGATAAGCAAACGTTCGTTTTTGGCGCGAGTGAGGACGGCGCTGATTTTAGTTATTTCGGATGCAAACGAAGAGAGACCATTCATTTCGTTTTGTTCGTCGCCTATGCAGAAGGCGACGTCGTCGACAATAGATATTTGCGCTTGTTGAGCAGGCACGAAGAATCCGTATTGAGCCATGAGTTGCGCTATGCCGACACTTTTGAGCAATACCGTTTTCCCCGCCATGTTGGCGCCGGTGACCAGGCATGAGCCTTTGAATATTTCGATGTCGACAGGTTGGTAGCGTTGGTTAAGAGTTTCGTTGCGGTGTTTCAGGCGAGGATTCCAAAGAGAGACGTAATGAGTTGAACCATCCGAGCTCAAAGAAGGGCGAGACAGATGCCACTGCTTGGTAATTGTCGCTTTGGCAAGCAGGAAGTCGCCATAGGCCATTTGGTTATGTGCTGTTGTGAGAAGTTGAAGGTGAGGCTGCAGCTTGTCGGAGAGCTGTTCCATCACCAGACGCTGAATGTCGTTTTGTTTGTCGATTAAGTCGTTTATTTTTATTTGGATATTTTTCTTCTCGTCGTTGTCATCCGCTATGGCGTCGATGTGAATCTGCAAGGCTTTAAGTTGGCGTCGAATTTCCGGCAGTTGAGGATGGTAGCTGTCGTAGATGTAAAAATGAGGGATATTAGTGTTGTCGGGGTCGAGGAGGTGGAACACAGGTTTGGTGTCGGGAAGTCTCAGCATGTCGGCAATGCCAAGTTCAGCTGCTGACCTAGCGGCGATAGTACAGATATGAGAAAGATTTTTTATTTCGAAAAGTTCAATCTCGTCGAGTACAGCATGACGAGAAATATTGGCCAGAGTTCCCGTAAGGTCGTGGAGTTGCATGAACTGATGGCGTAGTGTGTCGAGCGATGGGCGAAGTTCCTCGTTGTCCAAGGCGGCGATCATGCGTTCCGTGTTGTTGTATTCATTGATTAGAGCATTGGAGTCGGTGAAAAACGGTTGGTGAAGCATAAGATGTCTTCCAGATGCCGACATCAGTTCCATGTTGTCAATCACATATTGGAAGCCAGGTTCTGCTGATAATTTCTCTTTAAGTGGTGTCATGTGAATATCTGAGGTTCTAGATGGTGAGAACAGTATTTTATGTGCTACGCCTGTTTGTTGACTTTCATGACGTCGTATACAGGTAGGTGCAGGGCTTCGGAGAGAGCCTTGCAGGCATCTTCCGAGTTGAGTCGGAAGCCTTGAGGAGATGTGGGGTTAAGGCACACAGCGAGCAAGTTGGAGCGTTGCAGTACGCTGATTTTTCCGCCGCGGCGTATGTAATCGTTGTACACTTCAGGGCTGACGAAGAATTTGGTGAAGTCGCGCACTATGAGGTGGGTTTGCTCGATGGTACGTTGTCCGGAGAAGTATTTCAGTAGTTTGTCGCTCACGGCACCTGCGGCGAAGAAAGATGTTCCGTATTCGAAAATGTCAGTGTTGTTTTTTCCGAGCAGAAAAACAGAGCTGATGTTGAGGTCGTGGACAATGCCGTTGTTGTCTATGGCCCACAGGCCGTTGCCAATAGGGTTGAGTTTTTGGCGTAGGTTGTCGTCGACTTCGTCGAGAGAAATAAGGCGGCAAACAAAGCGAGTGCGAGATATAAGATGAGCGATATTGGTAGATACCGCGGCGCCGGTGGCAAGAATCATAGATTCGGTTACCGTTGGAGAGGCTAGAGATAGTCGGGAAAGGGCGCCGTCGACAATTGTCAATGGCACGCCTTGTTGGCGGAAGTTGTCTATTTGTTCGCGCAGCAATCCCGTTGTTGCCGCGCCGCTAATAAGTATTTTGCCGCTGCAAAGCACACGGCCCGTAACGAGTCTTCCCAGCGAAGTGCTGCGTTGGTCGACATCAACGATTTCAGACACCAGACGTCGCAGGCGGTAGTGTTTTTCAGATGTGATAAACAGGGTGTTTTCGTAGAGGGTGATTTCAGGTTTAGCGCTGCCGTAAACCGCGTCGGTTTGTTCGCCGTCGACGCCGATGGAAGTTACCGCACAACTATGCCCTATTTGATTGAGTCGTTTTAGTATGTAGTTGAGGCATACTGTCTTGCCAGTATTTTTCTCTAGTCCTACAATAGAAAGACTTCGGTGTTTTATGATCTCCTCTATAAAAGGCATTTCAGTGAGGTTTTGTGAGAGTAGGCAGTTGTTGTGTTGGTGAATAAATATAAGTTATTTTTTTACTTTTGAGAGCTATATGACAAATGTGTAAAATGCTGACATATTATAGGTTGAGTATACTTATAGTATATTTTAGCTACATTTGAGGAATGCAAAAGTACAAAAAAAACGTCGTTGTCACTCTTTTTTTGTATCTTTGTAAGTCTCAAAAAATTCGATTTATTAATTAAAAAACTAATAATTATATGGTTACAAAGTTAGAGCAGCTCCTTGAGCTGGTAAAAACCAAAGGTAAAAAACGTCTTGCCGTTGCTTATGCAAACGATGCTCATACTATTGGAGCAGTAAGTTTGGCAATTGATAAAGGTATTGTTGACGCCACTTTGGTTGGTGACATTGACACCATCAAGAAAGTATGTGCCGAGGAAGGTATTAATCCTGACAAATTCAAACTGGTACAGGAAGCCGATGACAATAAGGCCGGTGCCAAGGCTGTAGAGCTTGTCAACAGTGGTGAGGCAGATTTCCTTATGAAGGGACTTCTCAGCACAGACAAGTACATGCGTGCTATTCTTAACAAAGAGAAAGGTCTTATGCCTGGCAAGAAGAACGATATGCTTACTCATATCGCCGTATTCCAAGTTCCCAAGTATCACAAACTGCTTGTTTGCTCGGATGTCGCCATTATTCCAGAGCCCGACTTCAAGCAGAAACAGGCCATGCTGAACTACATTATCAGCACAGCCAAGAGCCTTGAGATTGCAAAGCCCAAGGTAGCCATTATCGCCGCCACCGAGCAGGTAAGCGTAGGAATGCGTGCTTGCTCAGAGGGAGCTTGGTTGGGTATGATGAGCCAGCGTGGACAGATAAAGGGCGCTATTGTCGACGGACCTCTTTCGCTCGACTGCTCCATTGACATGGAAAGTGCGCAGACCAAGAAACTCACCAGCGAAGTTGCTGGCGACGCTGACGGACTCCTCTTCCCCAATATTGAGAGTGGCAACGTGTTCTACAAAGCTTGCACTAAATTTGCCGGTGCAGAATTGGCATGCATGGTTGTAGGAGCCAAGGTTCCCTGTGTGCTTACCAGCCGTGGTGACAGTATCCAGTCGAAACTTTACAGCATTGCACTTGCAGCATTGAATACTAAATAATTTGTATTCGTCCAAGATGTAATAAAAGGTTTAAAAGGTGTCGGTTACCACTTAGTTTCAGCACCTTTTAAACCTTTGTTTATTTAAATATCAAACCATTTTTTTTAGTAATGGACATTTTTTTTGAAGGATTAAAGAATATAGCTATCACCGTGTGCGACGTTGATGGCAATATCCTTGACATGAACCAGCATAGTGCCGATGTCAACAGCCATGGCAAAAAGATAGTAGGATATAATTTGATGAACTGTCATCCAGAGCCAGCCAAGACCAAATTGAAGGGATTGCTTGAGAATCAGGGTATGAATGTATATACTATCGAGAAGACCCTTGCTGATGGTGGCAAGGTGAAAAAGCTGATCTATCAAACGCCATGGTATAAAGAAGATGGCACTTTTGGAGGACTAGTAGAGTATTCATTGGAGATTCCTTTTGAGATGCCCCATTATATACGCCAGCCGAAAGTGCAGTAGTAAAGGGCGTTAAAGCAAAGGTGTTTTTATCATAGTATAGCGATGAGATTTAGATTTCTTATTTTGATTGCCGTGATGGCATTCTTTTCCAATGCCGCAATGAGCCAGAAGGGCAAAATCAGCGGTAGAGTTTACGACAAGCAGAGTACCAAAGCAGTAGAGTATGCTTCGGTTGTTTTACTTAATCCCAAAGACAGCAGTATGATACAGGGAGTAGGAGCTGTGACAGCCTCGAATGGATCTTTCAGTCTCAATGCTCCATACGGAACATACCTTGTCAGAGTGACGTTTATGGGTTATGCTCCATATATGCATAGCGCAAAAGTTGTTCTTTCGGAGAAAAATAGCCATGTCTCGCTTGGAAAAATAGTTATTACACCCAGCTCCGCCACACTCGACGCTGTTGTTGTCAAGGCAGAGCGTACTATGGTAGAATACCAGTTGGACAAACGCGTTGTCAACGTAGACAAGAACATTGTAGCCAGTGGTGGCACAGCTACCGATGTGTTGCAGAATGTTCCCAGTGTTTCTGTCGACAATGACGGCAATGTCAGTCTTAGAGGATCCTCCAATGTCAAGGTGCTTATAAACGGGCGTCCATATGAGTTGATGGGCAATGATTTGGAGAGTCTGTTGGAGCAGACGCCAGCCAGTAGTGTTGAAAGCGTGGAGGTTATTACCAATCCATCGGCTAAGTATGACCCGGAGGGTATGTCGGGCATAATAAACATAAAACTGAAAGACAAGGCCTCGTCGGCAATGGGTCTTAATGGTTCGGCATCGCTCAATATGGGGACACCGCTTGCTTTTCTGGGAAGAGATTATCCCTCGCAGATGGACAAGATAATACCCACGGCTATGGCCACGTTGAATCTAAACTATACTACAGAGAAATACAACCTGTTTTTTGCCGCTGATGGAGGTAAACGCAGCCATGGACACATAGCGCACAGTAATATAGAGCGTATGAGAAACGGGGCGGCATGGTCGCACGACACCAACGACCAATACAGTATAGGGGGTAACACCATGGGTAGTGTGAAAATAGGGGGAGAGTATTTCTTTGATTCCAAAAACAGTTTATTGGCCAGTTATCAGCTGCGAGGAGGAAATCGCCATAATTGGAACGACATGTATTCCACCGATTTGCTGACCAATGGGCTTTTGAATTACAATCAAAAGGGTCTCAGTGACAATCGTAATGTAAACCATAGTGTTAACATGCATTACACACACAAGTTTGACAATGATGACCATGTGCTTACGGCAGACGCCACTTTCAGCCATCGTCATGTGCGTGGAGAAGGCAGTCAGGAGCAAATATATAATGTAGGTCCCGGAGGTGACAGTACCGCAATATGGAACAACTACTATCTGCGTGAGTCAGAGTCGGAGAACCACCACAATGCATTAAATCTAAAATTTGACTATGCGCATCCATTTGAGTCGGGATGGAAATTGGAGACAGGATATGAAGGTCGTATGGATTGGCCCGACCAAGACGCTAGATATTACCGTACAGACTTTGATACTACGCATGTGCTAGATGTGCGTCGTTTCGACGACTTATCGTCGACACATTTCAACTATACCCAGCAGGTGCATGCCGTATATGCCACCTTTGGGGGAAAGATAGGGAGCCAGCTGTCGCTACAGGCAGGCTTGCGAGGTGAATATGCGATGACCGACGGTTATGATATCAATCATGAGCAGACGAAAGTAGAGAAAGAGTATTGGAAGTTATATCCCACGTTGCATCTCTCCTATGAGATCAGCAAGATGCAGAGTTTGCAGCTCAGCTATAGTCGTCGAGTTCGCAGACCCCATATGTGGGATTTGAATCCATACATGAATGTTAGAGAGGGGCAGGAGCTTGGTTTTGGCAATCCAAATCTTGACCCAGAATTCACAAATGCTTTCGAGTTGAGCTACAATCTTGGATTTGAGAAGGTTAATTTTTACACATCGGCCTATTTCCGCCAAACAAACAACATGATGACCCGTTATGGTTATGTATGGGATTCGGCGAGTGCCGCACACTATTCGCCGTGGGAGCCATACAATAGCGAGTATGATGGTTACTGGGCATCAACATGGCAGAACCTCAGTCGTGGGTTGAATTATGGTTTAGAATTCATCGTTGACTGGCAGGTGACCAAATGGTGGAAATTCAATGTCAGCGTCAATCTGTACGAAAATAGGATTGAAGGTACCGAACTTCTTGACAACAAGAGTACAGAGGCATTCCAGGCGAGTGGCAAATTCAATAGCTTTATGATGTTGCCCAAAGATTGGACTGTACAGTTCTCAGGTCAATACTGGGCGCCGTGGTTGGATTTGCAAACAGAGATGTATTCAAGTTATTGGTTTGATTTGGCCGTCAAGAAAGATGTGTTGAAGAAGAGAGCCACCGTCAATCTCCGAATTGGTGATATATTCTGTACAGGGGGATGGGGTCATGAGACCTTCACAGATCAGCTGAACCGAGTCGTCCGTTCCAAGCGGCTGTCGCCATCTGTTACAATAGGCTTTACATACAAGATAAACAATGGTTTGCGTCAGCAGCGTACAGACAATTTCATGGAGGAAGAGTCTGAAAGCGAGATGCAGTTATAAACCAATACACCTATAGCCCTGTGCTTCAAATAAGAGAAAATAGTGATGGTGGCAAGGATGTCTTCGACATTGTGCGTCATCGTTGGGTGTCATGCACTCCAGAGGAATGGGTGCGTCAGCATGTTATAATGGCGTTGCATGACGATTATGGCTATCCCTTAGAGCTTATGCAGGTAGAGGCAAAAATAGCCCTCAACGGGATGACCCGTCGTTGTGACATTGTTGTCTACGACAGAAAAGTTAGGCCGTGGATGATAGTGGAGTGCAAGAAGCAGGGAGTGGCATTGACACAGCGAGTCGTTGACCAGGCATGTAGGTACAATCTGGTATTGCGAGTGCCCTACCTATTGCTGGCCAATGGAGATAATTGTATTTGCTTGCGGGTAGATACAGAGGCAGGTGCTTTAGAAGCAACTAAAATACCTGATTTCCCAAGATTCTGAGTTGAGGGAAGTCAGAGGTTGGTAGCGGTGCTGTTCATTTTGAGAAGAGCATCAACCAATGTGTTCACATTGAGGAATAGTGCGGGGAGTGTAATATGAGCTTGAGAGTAGAACGGGAGTCGTTCTTGCAGCTGATGTTGTATGAATGCACGTTTTTCTTCATTGTTCATGCCCGACATAGAGGGTCGGCCTCTGTGAGCCTTAGATATGCGTTTCATGATGTCGTCAACACTCATTGAGAGGTGGATGGCGGTGCCATGATTGATGATAAAGTCGATGTTTTCGTCGTTGCAAGGCAGGCCGCCCCCGGTGGCCACAACAACGTTGTTCATATTGGCCGTGTTGAACAGAATCTGGCGTTCGATGATACGAAAAGCCTTTTCGCCGTACCGGCTGAAAAACATAGGTATAGAGGTGTGGTATTTCTCCTCAATAGCATTATCAGTATCGAAAAGGTCATATCCCAGTTTTTCGGATAGTAGACGACCCATAGTGCTCTTGCCGCTATAGCTGTAGCCAATAAGGTAAATTCGCGGCGCTATGGTTTTAATATTTTCCATGTTTTTTCGGTGGTGTTGCCTACCGCGTCGGTAAGGGTGAAAGATATTGTGTTAGAGCCTTTATGGAGAGAATTGGCGCTAACATACAGAGATGAGGTTTTGCCGTCGTGTTCAGCAACTTGCCATTCACCGTTAATGTAGCAATTATAGTTGGCGATGCCCGACAAATTGTCGCTGATTTTAACTATGATTATGTTCGCCTTGAAGGGTTTGCCCTCTGAGAAATTGACCCCATTGATAGAAGGCGCGGTGGTGTCGATACAGATTGCGAAGCCACCAAAAGTGCGGCTGGTAGCTTTAAGCCAGCCGTTATCTTCTTTTGTAGGGCAAGCGCTTTTGTTCTTGCCGTTGATGCAGACTATGGTGAGTTTGTCACGCATAGAGGCGGGTATTGAGCCAGGGATGGCAAGTGCGACATTGATACTTTGGTGAGGAGGCAAGGCGTTGTTGCGCAATCCAGTCCAGTGGACAGGCGTTATAACGTTGGAGGCAGTAGTAGTGCGATAGATAAGTTCGTCGTTGTCGTATATGTTGTATGGCTCGATATCGAGAGAGAAGCCTTCGCGGTCAAGATGGAAACGTTTGAAATAGACTATAGGGGTGCCGTTGCTGCGAAGGTTGTCGGAAGAGTTTGTCAGTTTTGCCGAGGTGTCAGAGATTACGAAGAAAGAACGAGAAGTCGTGTTGCCTTTATAGTCGCTCACACGGTATTCAATTTTGTGTTTATTATTGTCGAAGAATTCGATATAGCCATTGTTTTTGAAGGCGATGTTGAAGTTGTTGCGGTCGCCGCGCAGATGTCGGCTAAGGATGTAGTACTCGCGGTTGCGTTGGTATTGAGCGTAGTCGATGAGCGCGTTGACGGTGCGAGTCTCTTCAAACATGAAAGTGGGTACTTGGTATCGGTGGAATAGTTCACCGTCGACGAAGAGTTCTATACGTTCTATTCCGTTTTTGTTGCGGGAGCCGCTCTCCATTTGGTCGTAGGTATATATGCCAGTGTAGAAGCGTCCAGCCACTGTGATGTCATTTTCCCCCTTGCTTTCGGGGAAGACTTTCAGTTCAGAGTTTTTGCCGTTGATAGTACTTTGTTTGTTGGCAGGGTAGATTTTAATTCCGGCAATAGTGGGGGCTACGGGGTCAGAGTAGGGGAGGCCGAAATAGAGAGGGTTGATAGTTTGGTCGTTTTCAGCCAAACGTATTTCATAGTGTAAGTGAGGACCTGCCGAGCCGCCGGTGTTGCCGGTAAGAGCCACCAGCTGTCCTTTTTTCACTTTTATAGAGTCTTTGGGCAGATCGATGTCGAAGGCATAGACATGGTTGTTGTACTGGTAGTCCTCGACGAAACGTCCAATGGCGCCGCAGAACTGGCTTAGGTGCATATATACAGTGCGATAGCCGTCGGGGTGAGTGATGTAGAGCACTTTGCCGCCTCCCCAAGCAGAGATGTTGATACGACTGACATATCCGTCGTTAGGAGCATACACTTTTTCGCCCTCTTTGCCATTGGTGCGCAGGTCCAGGCCCGAGTGGAAGTGGTTGGGTCGTATTTCTGCGAAGCAGCCTGCCAGAGACATAGGAAGAGCGATAGGCATAGTGGTGTAATTGCCGTTGCTTAGCGAAGACGCCACATTATTATGATCGGAGTCAGAGCGAGTTGAAAAAGAGTTGTTTTGCGCTTCAACAGAGCACAAAAAAGATAGTGTTATCAGTAGGCTAAGAATTCTTGTAGTATATTTCATCGGGTAGAGACTCATTTATTGTCTTTCATCAATTCCTCTGCGGTTTTGAGAGCAGCTTGCGAGGGAGGTTCAGAAGAGAGCATTGTGGCTATTTCCCTTTTGCGTTCGTCGACAGAGAGCAGGCGTATGTTCGAGGCTGTGTTGTCGTCGCTGAAGTCTTTGTAAACTTTGTAATGCTGTTTGGCTCGTGCCGCTATTTGAGGCAGGTGGGTGATGGCAACAACCTGCATGCTTTCAGCCATACGTTGCATAATGCCGCCTACTTTGACAGATATGTCGCCCGAGATACCAGAGTCGATTTCGTCGAAGATCACGGTGGGGAGCAGGCCGCTGCGTGCTGTGAGAGCTTTTATAGCCAGCATAAGTCGTGACATTTCGCCGCCGGAAGCTACTTTGTCGAGCTCGCGCAGTTGTCCGCCCTTGTTGGCGTTGAAGAGGAGTTGTATAATGTCGCCGCCATTTAATCCATAGTTTGTGCTGGGCACGATGCTGGCTTTAAGCGTGGCGTTGCCCATGCCGAGGTCGACGAGCAGAGGAATGATATCTTCTTCCAGCTTTTGAGCAGCCTCTTTGCGTGATGAGGTTAGTTTCGAGGCTTGACGCTGCAGAGATTTGTAGGCTTTGTCGACAGCCTCCATGGTTTTTTGAATCTCTCGGTCGTTGTCGTTGGCTTGGTTCAGTAGGTTGTCTAGTTGTTGTTGTATAGAAAGTAGAGCGTTGATGTTGTCGACATTGTGTTTCTTTTCGAGTCGGTAGATTAAATCCAAGCGTTCGTCGACTTCTTGTTGGCGCATGGGAGAGAAAGCGATACCCTGGTTTTTGCTGTCTAGAGTTGACACTATGTCGTCAAGTTCTATTACTGCCGACTCAAGGCGGTCGAGTAAAGATTGCAACTGAGGGTCAAAGGAGGCTATTTTGTTGAGAGAAGACTTGGCGGCGTTAAGGCGAGCCAGAGCAGAGTCCTCGTCACCGTCGCAGATGTTAACCACCTGCGATATAGATTGTTTAATTTCTTCTGCGTTAGCCAATAGTGAAGATTCCTGTTCAAGTTTATCCTGTTCGTCAGGATCCAGAGAGGCAGCGTAGAGTTCATCGAAGAGGAACTTGTTGTAGTCGTAGTCCTTGCGATTCTGCTGTTCTTGAATAGTGAGTTGCTCAAGTTTTTGTTTCAGAGTTGAGTATAGGTGATAAGCCTCTTTGTATTCGGGTAGGGCAGATTTGTCGTTGGAAAGGCTGTCGAGCAATGAAGTCTGATAGCCGCTTTCGCTCAAGAGGAGGGTGGCATGTTGAGAGTGGATATCTATTAAAGAAGATCCAAGCAGGCGGAGAAAATTCAGTTGCACAGGGGTGTCGTTGACAAAGGCACGGCTTTTTGCCGAGGGTAGAATTTCGCGGCGTATGATGATAGTACCGTCATCGTTGTAGTCGACATCGTTGTCCTCAAACAAAGATCTCAGCATCCCCGGTGCCACTTTGAACAAGGCTTCGACTATGCATTTGTGTTCGGGGTCGTGCAACACTTTGACGTCGGCTCTTTGACCCAGTAACAGGGACAAGGCGCCGAGCATGATGGATTTACCTGCACCTGTTTCGCCGGTGATGGCGACAAAACCATCGCTGAAGTCGATGTCGCTATGTTTAATGAGAGCGTAATTCTCTATATGTAAGTGGTGTAGCATAGTGATATATAGTTGGTAGTAAACTTATAGTGCTGTTATTGAAGCATGGGAGCAATGCGATGGAGTGCCTGGATGAAAATGTCGATTTCTTCTTTGGTGTTGTATACTGCGAAGGAGGCGCGAACAGTGCCGGGTATTTTGTAGCGGTCCATGATAGGTTGGGTGCAATGGTGGCCGGTGCGAACAGCTATGCCCAGTTTGTCGAGCAGAGTACCAACGTCGTAAGGGTGGGTGTTGCCGATAAGGAAAGAGATGACAGATGTTTTGTGAGGTGCGACGCCGAAGATGCGTATGCCGTCAATCTCTTGCAGTTTTTGGGTAGCGTAGTCGGTAAGCATTTTCTCGTGTGTCGCAATGTATTCTATGCCGCATTGGTGCATGAAGTCGATAGCCGCTTTGAGTCCTAGTACGTCGCCCACCGAGGGGGTGCCAGCTTCGAATTTGAAAGGCAAATCGTTGTAGGTAGTTTTTTCGAAGGTGACATCCTTTATCATTTCTCCGCCGCCTTGATAAGGAGGCATTTCGTTGAGAAGTTCCTCTTTGCCGTACATTATGCCTACGCCCATAGGAGCGTACATTTTGTGACCCGAGAAGCAGTAGAAATCGCATCCGAGAGCTTGCACGTCGACAGGCATGTGAGATATCGACTGTGCGCCATCGACAAGGACAGGGATGTTGTGGCTATGGGCTATGTTGACAATTTCTGCGATGGGGTTGACAGTACCCAGTGTGTTGCTCACATGGTTCACAGCCACAAGGCGTGTCTTTTCGTTGATGAGATTTGTCAGAGCGTGGAGGTCAAGGATGCCTTCGTCGCTGAAGGGGATGACGCGGAGGTGGGCACCGGCTCTTTCGCATGCCAGTTGCCAAGGAACTATGTTGCTGTGGTGTTCCATGCCTGAGACGATGATTTCGTCACCTTTTGACAGGAAACGTTGACAGAAAGAGGATGCTACAAGGTTGATGCTTTCCGTTGTGCCGCGAGTGAAAACAATTTCATGGCTGTGTTTGGCGTTGATGAAGTTTCTTACAGCTTCGCGGGTTTGTTCGTAACATTCTGTTGCTTTGGCTGCGAGATAGTGAGCGCCGCGGTGTATGTTGCTATTGAGAGATGTGTAGTATCCATTCAATGCGTCGATGACACACTGGGGTTTTTGTGTTGTGGCGGCATTGTCGAAATATACAAGAGGTTTGCCGTAAACGTTTTGGTCGAGTATAGGAAAAAGTGTTCGGATGTCCACGTTTGTATATTATTTTGAGATGATAAAAATCAGATTTGCTTGTATTTTAGAAACATAATAATGAGATAGACGATCATGGCAATCAATAGGATGTAGAAAGCCCAGCTGCAGCCTGCCTTGGGTAGGGGTCTGTCTTTGCGGAGGAGCATACGTCTCCACTCAAACTGTGATTTGTTGTCGCTATTGTTGTCCATGATAGTGCTATTGGAGGAGTAGATAAAGAGGCTATTGTTGCTGTTGATTGGGGGCTTTGGTCTTGCGATTTTTTATTATGGCGCGGATAGCTATGAAGGCAACAGCGACGACAAAAAGAACGATGATGATTTTGGAGAGGAGGCTGCTGTATTTGTATATGAAATCCATGCCACCCGCTTTGACGGCGAGGAATCCCAGCAGGCCTAATATGCAGTTCCAAATACCTGCGCCTATGAAGGTGAAGAGGGTGAATGTACCGAAATTCATGCGAGAGAGTCCTGCGGGGATAGAGATAAGCTGTCGTATGACAGGTATAAGGCGACCCACGAGGGTGCTCACTACGCCATGTTCGTTGAAATATTTCTCGGCTCTTTCCATTTTTTCGCCCGAAAGGCTAAGAGCGTGCCCCAGTTTGCTGTCGACGAACTTATATATAATAGGTCGTCCGAGCCACAAAGAGAGGAAATAGTTGATATAGGCGCCTATTAGAGCGCCCAGAGTTCCCACCAATACAATAAGCCAAATTTTCATATTGTTAGGCGTTGCGGGGTCGGCGGCGACCATAGCGGCGGGAGGTATCACTATCTCCGAAGGGAAAGGTACGAAAGAGCTTTCAATAGCCATCAATGTCCCCACAGCCATATAGTTGACGTTGTTGCCGTACCATTGTACCACTTTAGCTACCCATCCATGGTAGTGTGTGTCGGCGGTTGAGAATTCCTCCTCAGCCAAGTCTGAGGCGATGGATTGTTGTCGATTGGCATTGTTGGTTGTGCCCATTTTGATGGCTGTCAATTCGGCTTCAGCTTTAGCGGCCTCATTGCTGTCCATCTCTTGTGCGATGAATGGTTGCTCGTCGGTTTCAAATTGGCGTATCACGTCTTCATTGTTTTGGGCCGAGAGAGGTGACAGGCATGCCAAAGTCAGGAGGATATAGGCAAAAATTTTCTTCATAGGATACACTTCTATGGGTTAATGGTTACGGGTTAATGATTATTGATAAAAAGTTGTTTACAGTCGATAAAAGAATCAAATACATAGCAATGGCTTTTTCCAATCATTGCCATATTGTTATTTTGTATTTTCCTGAATGTGAGAATTGATGATATTTAATACGTCGTGGTCGTAGCCCAAATCGGGGCAATAACCCAAAAGGTCGAAGGCGCCGTTTTCGTTGTCGTATATGCATGCCCTCACTGCGTTGAACAGCATGTTGCGGCGGCCTGTATGGTAATAGCATAGAGCCAGACGTTTGTTGAATTCAAGCACCATTTCGCAGTTTGGCAAACCTTTGTTAAGTACGTCGATAGCGTCGTCGTATTTTTCGAGCATGATTTTGTAGTCAGCGAGAGCCAGCCAACCCTGTTCAAAGTCGGTATAGAAAGGAATGGCGATTTCGAATATTTTGTCGGCGTTATCGTGGTCGCCGCTTTCGGCATAAATAAGAGCCAGGGTGGTGAGGTATGAAGGCGATTCGGAATCGATTTTAAGTGCTCGTTTAGAGCAGTCTATAGCGGTGGAGTAGTCGCCCAGTATGCCGTAGCAAGAAGCCAAAGCATTCCAAGCCTCGGCAAAGAAAGAGTCTTCGTTAATAGCTTTTCGGTAGTAGGTGGCTGCTGTTTCGATGTTGTTTTGTGATCTAAAAATCTCGCCGATTTGGAAAAAGACTGTGGCTTTGTCTTCGGTGTGGTTGCAAGCTTCGTGCATGGCAGCCACGGCTTCGGTGGGTTTGTTCAAGGCCATTTGGCACGAAGCCATTTGCGTGTAGGCGTAATAGTAGTTTGAGTCTATGGCTATTGCATATTGATAGGCGTCGATAGCTCGTTCGTAGAGGCCTTCGGCGACGTATGCCTCGCCAAGGCAGAACCAACCCGATTTAGAGTAGGGGTTGTCTTCGATAAAGCGTTGGAAATATTTGATCCATTGATCCACCAAGCCGTCGGCCTCGTAGCAGTTGGCCAGTTGGTAGATAGAGTGTTCGTCGTCGTGGTTGATACGCAGAGCTTTGCGGTAGTAGTTGCGAGCCTCGGCGCGTTGATCCATTTTGACGTATTCGTCGGCGATGTTGCTGTAGACGATGCCGAGTTCAAAACCGTCGACGGTGGCTTTGTGGTAGTATTGTATAGCTTTGCGAGGTTGGTCGAGGGCGCTATACACCATACCTAGAGCATAAAGCACATCGGTGTCGTCTGGTTCTAGTTGCTCGAGTTGTTTAAGGATTGAGAGAGCTTCGTCGTAGCGTTCCTGGAGGTGAAGCAGGTGGACGCGGCGCAGTTTAATCTCGATAGAGTCGGGGAATAGTTTTTCGCTGTATTGAACCGACTTTTCCAGCATGTCGTGGTCTGCTGTTTCAAGATAGAAGTCGATGATAGTCTCCAGTTGGTCGACGTCGTAATAGCGGCTGTCGCCATTTTTGTCCATGGCTTCAAAGTTTAGGACAAGACTTTTTACTTCTCTTCGTTGGTTTTTAAATCGGTCTTTTTTCATTCTTATTATGTGTAGTTATCTGTATATCATAGGTTTTAGCAAGGTGATGTCTATGATGTACAAAATACAAATGTACACATTATTATTCAACGCTTTTGTGGCATTGTAAAGGATTTATTAGCAGTGTTTTCAACAATTTTTATTGAGAGCGTACTCGATGGCCAGTTTATAGCCATCGAGGCCGAAACCGCATATAATACCTTGGCAAGCGGAAGTGATGAAAGAGTGATGACGGTATTCTTCGCGAGCGAAGATATTGCTCAGGTGGACTTCGATTTTAAGAGCCGGCACGCTTAGAAGGGCGTCGCGGAGAGCCACAGAGGTGTGGCTGTAGCCGCCGAGGTTGACGATGATGGCGTCGCAATTATAGCCGGCTTGCTGGATTTCGTTGATCAGTTCGCCCTCGACATTGCTTTGGAAGTAGGCGATGGTGATGTCAGGGAACTGTTTTCTCAGGGACTCTATGGCTTCGTCCATAGTGGTAGAGCCATATATTTCTGGTTGGCGAATACCAGTGAGGTTGAGGTTAGGGCCGTTGATGATTTCGATTGTTTTCAATGATCGAGACAAATTTTTGATGTTTTTAAAAATGAAAGACCGTCCATGAGGGACGGTCTTTCGAGTGGTTTATGATTTGACCAGAGAGTATTAGATGATACCCTGGGCAAGCATAGCCTTAGCAACGCGCATGAAGCCGGCGATGTTAGCACCCTTAACGTAGTTGATGGTGCCATCAGCCTGACGGCCGTGCTCAACGCACATGTCATAGATGTCGTTCATGATTTTGTGGAGCTTAACATCAACTTCCTCAGCGGTCCAGTTGATGTGGCCAGCGTTCTGGCAGATTTCGAGGCCAGAGGTAGCAACACCACCAGCGTTGACAGCCTTACCAGGTCCGAAAGGAACCTTAGCAGCCTGGATAGCGGCGATAGCGGCGGGCTGGCAACCCATGTTGGAAACCTCAGCAACATACTTCACGCCATTGGCGAGGAGCATCTTAGCGTCTTCTTCAGCAAGTTCGTTCTGGAAAGCGCAAGGCATAGCGATGTCGCACTTAACGATCCAAGCTTTCTTACCAGCGGTGAATTTGGCCTGGCCGGGGAATTTGTCGGCCATATCCTGAACCTTGTTACGGTTTGAAGCACGCATGTCGAGCATGTAGTCGATCAT
>JAEEGL015417217.1_pt1 | contig 32120 bp, 25 predicted proteins | sample 9134231 | NCBI WGS metagenome assembly JAEEGL01 (sample SAMN16246548, study PRJNA631951) | gut metagenome | biome: gut microbiome; feature: rumen; material: fiber-attached | host: Bos | place: Iran: Karaj | collected 2018-10 | reverse complement strand
GTCAGTGTAAGCACTGCTCACGGTGACTATGCCGTCCTTTACATTGGTGTCATACTCACCAAGTTCTGCCGGAGGATTGGCTGAACCATTTGCTGCGCCGATGGTAGGAGTGTCGAAGATGACAAACTTCTCGGCACCGTCGGTTTCGCGGCCCCAGGACTTGCCGTCCTCGATAGTAACGATATTGGTCAGGTTATCAACCTCATCCACAACTGCATCTCCCTTCTTGAGGGCGATCTTGAAGCCCTTGGTGCCGCTGAGGCCGAACATAGGGCCGTTGGCGGCATCGGTCTGCTTGCAAGTGAACACTGCATAACCCTTTGCAGGAACCTTGGCGAGGGCGGCGGGAATTTCAAATGTATCCTTTGCACCTTCTTCGCCGTCATTCTTGAGGATTATCCAGCCGGTCATGTCGACTTCGGCATCGGTAGCGTTGTAGATCTCGATCTTCTTGTTCTGGCAATCGAACTCGTTGAGATAGACCTCAGGAACCTCAACGGGGCCGCCGGTCTTTTCGAACCATGCGTTGTCCCAGAAGAGGAGCTGCTTGTTATCATTATAGCAACCAACGATGGCGGTGAGGTTACCCTCAGCATCCTTGTTAAGAGTAAGGCCCTGTTCCTTGAGCTGTGCGTAAACAGCGATTTCGTCGGAACCTACGGCAACCTTACCGTTGCGGTCGCCGTCGGCGATTGCATCGGTGACGGTAACGCCCTTGATCACCACGAAACGGATGAGGTTGGCAGAGTAGTTTGCAAGAAGCTCGGGGATGGTGATCTCCTTAGGTGCAGGAGCTTCGCCTTCACCCTTTTCATAAGCTTCACCAAGACCGAGGATCTCAGGTGCACCGTTGTACCAGTAGCAGTCACCGGAAATCTTACCCTTGACGGTGTCGCCGGCCTTGAGACCGTGATTGGTGTTGTAAAGGATAACTGCACCGGTTGCATCCTCAATATAAGCGGTGCCACCGTTTACATAGGTAACCACTGCGGCTTCCTTGAGGTTGGCCTCGAAAGTAGCCTTGGTATCCTTATTAGTAGCAGTTTCGGGGATAGCAGCGATGAGCTCTCCGATGTTTGCAGGAAGAACGTTGCCGTTCTGGGTGAGGGTAAATTCCAGAGACTGGGCGCCATCGGAAGCCACGGTAAACTTGGCCTCGCGGGCGTCGTCGGCGGTGTTGGCCTCAACGGTGATAGTGATCTTGCCGCTTTCGGTGCCTTCCTTGGTGTAGTCCTTAACCCAAGCATATGCTTCCTTAGGTGTGACGGTCCACTTGGCGGTGAGGTTCTTCACGGAAAGATCGAACTCAGCGGTGGTGTCGCCTGCGGAGATGGCCTTGGACTTCTCTGCCATTTCAAGGACGGGCATGGTGCCTTCCTCGATGGAGACCACATAGGCCTCGCCGGAAGATGTCTCAGGAGTGTTGCCCTTGTAGTTCACGCACTTACCGTAAACCACGACCTTGTCGCCTACGTTGATGTTCTTGTCGGCCGGGTTGTCATACTTCTTGTTGCCGATGTAGAGGGCACGATAGACCTGGAACATCTTGGCCTCGGTCTTGCCGTCGTCGGTCATGTAGAAGGTTGCGTTACCGTACTGGGTGCCGAACTGCTCGTCGATCTTGGCGATGAAACCTTCGATATAGATGTCGTCGGTCTTCTCACCGTCGGAGAGAGTGGACAGGTAAGCATAGACTCTTGAAGGAGTATAAGGATGCTCCGCAGTACCATATACTACGCCGCCGGCTTCCTGCTTGACAGTGATGTTCATCTTGGCGGTGCCTGCAGTAACGGCGACCGTTGTCTGACGGGCATCCTCGGAGTCGTTCTTGGCTACTGTAACGGTCACTTTACCAGCTCCGTTACCTGAAGAGGGGCTAACGGTAATCCAGCTGTCCTTGGGCTCAGCTTTCCACTCGATTCCGGCATTGATGTCGATGGTCTTGGAACCACCGTCCTTGCCTACGGAGATGATGGAAGGCTCTACTTTAAGAGCGAGCTCGTCTCCTCCGAAAATCGGGTCTTCCTCTGTACATGATGTGACGGCAAAGCCTGCACATGCAAGGAGAGAAAGAAGTAAATACTTGACTTTCATTGTTATAATTATGTATTAGTTAAACATATACTTAAGACCAAGCTGGATGTACCAGGTGTTGGTGTACTCGTGAGACTTCTGCCAGGTCTTGGCAACTGCCTGACCCTCGGCGAGCTTGAAGTTGGTAGCGAAGATAGGCTGTCCCTCATCGGTCATACCCTTATAGGTAAGGATGTTACCGGAGTTGACGCTCTGATCGAAGGTGGTGCCTACGCCCCAGCGGTCGTTGAGAGCATTACCGAAGTTCATGACATCGGCGCTGAACTGGAGGGTGTTGACGCTCTTTCCTATCTTGATGCGGATATCCTGGATGAGCTTGAGGTTCACACGGTGAAGCATGGGTGAGAACACGCTGTATGCCTCTGCGTATTTGCCGCGGCGGGAACTCAGATACTTGTCCTGGGCGACGAACACCTTGAAGATGTTGATGTCTTCCTGGGTGGCGAAGAGTACGCTGTTGGCGTCTGCATCAGCTGCGCCAACAACCTTCATCTGCTCGTCCGTAGGGATGTAGATAAGGTCTGCGGTCTGGCTGTCGCCGTTCATATCGTTGCTGTAGGTGTAGTACCTGCCGGTATTCACGGAGCCCTCGTAGAAGAGGCTGATGGTGGTGTGAGTGGGCAACTTGTAAGAGATGGAGGAGATTACACGATCCGGGTGCACATACTGGGAATTCTGAAGGACCGGGAAGTTGGGGCCGTCAACGGTGGGAAGTCCGGTGTATACGGAGGAGGCGTTGGAGCCGGGCATACCGGTGAGTTCCTTCTGGACAGTATGAGTGTAGGAGAACATGGCTTTCAGGTTCTTGACCGGCTCAAGGTTGGTGGAAATGTTGAAGTTCCAACCATAACCCCTGTTGGTGTTGGTCAGGACGTAAGCCTGGTACTTGGTGTAATAGAGGTCATTCTTTGAAGGATAGAGGTGACGGCTGTCAGGACCGGTGAAGCGGGACCATCCGTCCATCTCCTTGATGTTCCAGTTCTGGATGAGGGTACCGTTGACGGTCTTGTTGAAGATGAACTCCGTGCTCATGCTCCAAGGGAAGGAGACGGGCAGCTGGAGGTCGAGGGCCAGGGAGCTCTTCCAGACCTGAGGCATCTTGAAGTTGGGATCCACGGAGTTGATGGCGGACTGAACTGCGCCGTCTTCCGGAGTGATGTCGATGGGGTTGTTGGCAGGATCCAGAGCATTCAGCTTGGCAAGGATGTCAGCAGTGTTGGTAAGGAGCTTGCCACCGTTGTTCTCGGCTGCGAATGCAGCGAGGTTGGGGTTGGGCGTTGCATTGTACTTGTCGTCATAGAGGGTGGACATGACGGACAGGTGCTGGTACATGGCAGCGTTGGAAGGCATGTTGGTGAGGAACACCAGAGGGAGACGGCCGGCGAAGAGGCCGGTGCCGCCGCGTACCTTCATGCTCTTGTCGCCGAACACATCGTATACGAAACCAACACGGGGAGAGATCTGGACGTTAGTCTTGGGCCAGAGGCCGGTGTCGATCTTCTTTCCGCCGAAGTCAAGTGCCAGGATGGCATTGTTGGTCATGAGGTCGTTGTTGTCGTAGATGATGGTGTCGAAGCGGACGCCTGCGGTGACCTTGAGTTTCTCGTTCACATCCCACTCGTCCTGGCCATAGAGGCCGATCTGGGAGAACTGGATACGTGCGGAAGGAGTCTCGTTTCCACCGTAACCGTAGGTGAGGGCCACGGTTTCAGGGGCCTTGCCGTTCACGAAGTCGTCTACGCTCTTGAAGCGGTAGTAACCGGTACCTTCACGCATGTAGGCGTTATCTGCGAACTGATACTCGTAACTGAGGCCGCCGGTGAGCTTGTGGGCACCCATGTAGTAAGTGAGGTCGTCCTTTGCGGTGAGAACCCTGTTGTGGACACCGTTGTACCAGGTGAAGAGCTCATAACCAGCGGAGATGTAAGGAACCACGGGGTTGGTCACACCCTTGTCGTTGGTGTAGGGCTGCATGATGTCGATGAAGGGGAACTTCTCGGAATCGGAACCACGGGCATCCTCGATGTTGGAGTAGGTGATGAGGAGCTGGTTGCTGAGGCTGCTGCTGAGACGGCTGTTCAGATCCAGGGAGTAGGTGCGCACTTTGTTCTCCATAGAATACATGGAGTTTGCAAAGGCGATGGAATACTGTGACAGACGGTCATAGCCCTTGTGACGGATACCTTCACCGCCAAGGTAAGGATCTGCGAAGTCTGCGGAGTTACCGTTGGTGGGAGTGTATTTCTTGTTGTTGGTATAATTGAAGCGGAATGCCAGGTGATGGTTGGAAGTGATGTTCCAGTCCAGACGGGCAAGGAGCTTGAGGTTGTTTTCGTCCCTGGTGTAGTTGGTGTAACCGCCGGTGTCATAACTGTAGGTATCCATCAGGTACTTGGAAACGCGGTCAAGGTCTGCCGTGGTGGTACGGGACTTTTTGGCCTGAGCATCCATCACACCGTCTTCGGTAGGACGCCAGGAGTTGATTTCACGAGGGTCTCCGGTGTACTCGAAGCTACCAAAGAAGAAGAGTTTGTTCTTGATGATGGGGCCGCCGATGGTTGCACCGTAGACAGTCTTGTTGTTGGCGGTACCGGTAACCTTTTCGCCTCCGTCGATGTGAGTGCCGCGGAGCTTGGTGTTCTGGTGGTACACATAGCCGGTGCCTTTGAAGGTGTTGGTACCGGACTTGGTGATGGCGTTAACGCCGCCGCCGATGAAGTTGGACTGACGGACATCGTACGGGGAAACTACAACCTGAACTTCCTCGATGGCGTCCATGGAGATAGGCATGCCGCCGCCGGGGAGGGATTCGGAAAGACCGAAGTTGTTGTTGAAGTTTGCACCGTCAACGGTGAAGTTGGTGCTACGACCGTCGCCGCCGCCGAAGCTCATGCCGTCTCCGCCGTAAGGGGAGAGCTTAGCGATGTCCGTGATGGAACGGGCAGCCGTAGGCATTGTGAGAATGTCGGCATTGCTGATGTTGGTGGTTGCACCGATCTTCTCCTGAGCAGCGAACTTGGAGGTGGGGCTTGCCACAACCACAACCGCATCAAGGAGTTCAGTAGTCTCCTGGAGCCAGATGTTCAGGTTGTAAGGCTGACCCAGCTGCAGGGTGATGTCCGTGTAGTTCACGGTCTGGTAACCCAGATTGGAAACCTCCACGGTGTAGGGACCGCCGGTACGCATACCCTGGATGGCATAGCGACCTTCTACGTTGGTGATAGCGTAGTAATCGGTACCCGAAGGCTCATGAGTTGCGATGACGGCGGCGCCGATGATGGGCTCGCCGTTCTGGTCAGTAATTCGACCCTGGAGGGTAGAAGTGGTGACCTGCGCAAACGCAGACACGCCCGCAATCAACGTAGTGAAAGCGAGCAGAAAGCTTTTGAAAGCGTTTTTCATAAAGTTTTGAGAATAAATATTGATACGAAAGTATTTCTTCTACCAAAAACCGATGCGAAGTTACTACTTTTTTATGAATAAAAAAACGGAATCCATGCAGATTCCGTCAAAAAGTTTTCAACACGTTTCGAATGCCTTCTTTACGGCGGGTACGCTGTCAAGGAGCTCCCAGCCGAAGAACTGGACTATCTTGTCCTTCCCCTGCACCTTTACGGCCTTTTTGTAGGGTTTTCTGCCCATGTGGCCATAAGCCGCGGTGGGACCGTAAATCGGATTCTTGAGACCGAACTTTTTCACGATTGCCGCCGGGGTGAGCGGGAAAATTTTCTGAATCTTTTCCGCAATCTCGGAATCGGACACTTTTCCGGTTCCGTAAGTGTCCACGAAAACGCTTACCGGCTTTGCCACGCCAATGGCATATGCCAACTGCACAAGGCATTCGTCGGCGACGCCTGCGGCAACCAGATTCTTGGCGATGTAGCGGGCCGCATACGCGGCGCTGCGGTCAACCTTTGAGGAGTCCTTTCCGGAGAATGCTCCGCCGCCGTGCGCACCCTTTCCGCCGTAGGTGTCCACGATGATCTTGCGGCCGGTGAGACCGGTGTCTCCATGAGGTCCGCCGATGACGAATTTCCCGGTGGGATTTACGTGAAGGATGAAGTCATGGATAAGGGCCGCGGTATCTTCCGGCAGTGCGGCTTTAAGCCTGGGAATCAGGATGTTCCGGACATCGTCCTCAATCTTTTCCCGCATGGCCTCGTCCACCTTTGCCTGCCCGAACTGGGCCACGGCTTTGGCATAGGACATGTGCCCCAGACTGGCCGGAACGAACTCGTCGTGCTGGGTGGAAAGGACTATGGTATGAACCTTTACGGGACGATGTGTTTCGCCGTCGTACTCGATGGTGAACTGGCTCTTGGCATCTGGGCGAAGATACGGCATGAGACCAATCTCGTGATGCCTTATGCGGGCGAGGATTTCCAGGATCTTATGGCTCAGGTAAAGGGGCAGCGGCATGTAGTCTTCCGTGTCCTTGCAGGCATAGCCGAACATCATGCCCTGGTCTCCGGCTCCCTGCTCCTCCGGCACGGCGCGCTCAACGCCGCGGTTGATGTCGGCCGACTGCTCGTGAAGGGCGCTCAGAACGCCGCAGGACGATGCGTCGAACATGTATTCCGCCTTGGTGTAGCCAATCTTTTTAATGGTGTTGCGGACGGTGGTCTGGATGTCTACATAGGCCTCCGCCTTCACTTCTCCCATGACTACTACCATACCCGTGGAGCAAAAGCTCTCGCAGGCTACTTTTGATTCAGGATCTTGCTTTAGGAACTCGTCCAGGATGGCGTCCGAAATCTGGTCCGCCACTTTGTCCGGGTGGCCTTCAGACACACTCTCGGACGTGAAGAGATAATTCTTTAGCATTTTTTTTACGCGTGGTTGCAAGTTAATTATAAATCTGTCCACAATATGTTTGGGGCCGCAAATATACGGCTTATTTTTGATTTGGCAAAACCCAATGGATTATTACGCCGTCCCTTTCCATTCCCCGGAACCAGGTCATCTGCCTTTTGGCAAACTGGTGGATGGCATTCCCAAGGAACATCACCATGTCATCGTAACTATATTTGCCAAGCAGATATTCGGTTACAAACTTATACTCCAGGCCATAGTATATCAAATCATCCGCAGGGACTGTTTTCATCAGGTTTTCAACTTCTTCCACCAGCCCTTCCTTAAGCCTTTCTTCCAGCCTCACGTCTATGCGGCGGACCCTTTCCTCGCGCGAGACAAGCGTACCTATATAATATGTATTTTTTGGCAACAGCTCCGGATCCACGCCGTTACCTTTATCGAATTTATACGCCCGTGTAACCGACTCTATATAAAGCCCCGATCCACCGCAGATGATAGGGACAACGCCTCTGGATTTAACAACCGCAAAAGCCTTGGTAAACGCCTCCTGATACTGATAGATATTGAATTTTGCCCCCGCCGGAGCAATGTCTATAAGATGGTATGGGACATCTCCGTACTCCGCCAAATCTTTCCCGGTGCCTATATCCATACCTCGATACACCTGCCTGGAATCTGCAGAGAGTATTTCAGCCGTCATTCTCGGGCTTGTCTGCTCCGTCATTCTCGGGCTTGTCCCGGGAATCTCCATCAACCGGTGAGCAAGCTGCACGGCGTATTTCGTTTTTCCAGATGCAGTTGGACCAAGCACGCAGACACAGTCATACTCGCCTGCTTCCAGCGAGCGGGCAAGAGCCTCAACGTCTATGATTTCCGGGTCCGGCATCTTGGCCATGGGCGGTATCCCCGGCCTGTCCGGCAAGAGCTGTGTCCTGTTCCACTTGTTCATGCTTCAAAGTTACAAAAAATCCGTATCTTTGCAGTCCTATGCCTAAAGCAAAGAGCAGCATACAGATAAAAAACCGCAGGGCCTCGTTCGATTACGAGTTCCTGGAGACATATACGGCCGGTATCCAATTGGTGGGGACGGAGATCAAATCCATCCGCGCCGGCAAGGTGTCGCTGCAGGATGCTTATTGCTATTTCGCAGGAAATCAGTTGTTTGTGAGAGGCATGAACATAGCCCAGTACCACTGGGGCAGTTGGGGGCAGCATGAGCCCGCAAGGGACCGCCGCCTGCTTCTTACAAAGCGTGAGCTCCGCCATCTCTTCCAGGCGGACAAGCAGAAAGGTCTCACCATAGTGGCCGTAAAACTGTTCATCGCGGACAATGGCTACGCAAAATTAGTCATAGCACTTGCCAAAGGTAAGCATGAGTGGGACAAGAGGCAGTCAATCAAGGAGAAGGATACCCGTAGGGAACTGGAGAGGAGTGGGTATTAGAGATTCCCGGGACAAGCCCGAGAATGACGGGGTTAATCCATAGACTGCGAGGTGTTGACGGAGATCATCATCATTCTGGCATATTCTTCCGGGTTCAGGGAGGCGAAGAGGTAGTTCACGGGGTCGAGGACTACGGTATCACGCAGGACTTCATAGTGTAGATGAGGGGCGGCCACGGAGGTGGAGATACCCACCGTGCCTATTTTCTGGCCGCGTTTGACGCTGCGTCCCTGGACGGCATTCACTTCACCAAGAAGACAATACTTTGTTATGTAGCCGTTACGGTGATCTATGGTTACGGTATTTCCCAGACCTTTTCGGGACGATGTAACCTTGGTTACCACGCCGTCGGCCGATGCGTACACCGGGGCGCCCTGGGGGGCCACCAGATCCAGGCCGTTGTGCTGGACCTGAACCTTGTATACAGGGTTGTGCCTGAGCCCGGTGGAAGCGCCTGTCTGCACGTAGGAAATGTTCTTCAGGGGCATTGAGAGCGGGGGTACCGCCTCACGTTTTTCGTTAAGGATGCGGAATACCTCCTCAAAGTCGCGGTCCACGTTGGAGGCCATTCTCATAAGGCTTCCGGACTTGGTGGCGGCCGATGTAAGGTAGAAGCTCTCGGAGAGGGAATCGCTGTCGGCAATGAGCTCCGCGGCGGTGACGGCGTCAATTTTGGGAGGATCGGCCTCGAAGAGGGTGCGGTAGATGGCATCGTCCTTTACCAGGAGGCCGTCGATTACGTCGCCGATGAGCTTTTCCTGCGCCCTCATTTCCTTGTAGCGGGCGGCATACAGGCGGTTCTCCTTCTGAAGCAGCTTCTCCTCCTGGGAAGAGAATACCAGCGCGAACAGCAGATAGATGATGATAGCCATGGACATGGAGGCTATGAGATAGCGTACGGCGCTGCCTGCAAGGGCTTTGAAATCAGGCTTTTTCATTGCTCCGGCCTCCTTACCATTTCATAATAATCCTTAGGGTCGATAGTAAGGTCCATGTACAGCGCAGGATTCACGTAATCCTGGCGGTAGAGCACCTCGTAATGGAGGTGGGGACCCGTGCAGCGTCCGCTTCGGCCGCTCTTGCCTATGCAGTCTCCGCGGGAAAGCACCTGGCCTTCCTCGACGAAGATCTCCGACATATGCGCATAGCGCGTCTTGTAGCCGAATCCGTGGTCCACTATCACGTGGTTTCCGTAACCCTTTCTCTCATGCGCCACCTTGACCACCACACCGTCTCCCGTGGAGTAGATGGGGTTGCCGGGAGGGCAGGCGAAATCCATGCCGGTATGCCGCTTGGTAAATCCCAAAATGGGGTCTGAACGGTATCCGAAGGGGCTGGAAAGGTGGAAACTGCCCTTCTCCGTGGACATGGGAGGAATCGCCGGAATGTGGGCGGCCATGTCACCGGCGGTGCGCTGCAGCGAGGTAACATCGTCAAAGGACATGGTCTGGATATACGCGCGCTTCTCCAGGACGTCCAGACGGTTCACCATTCCCTTGAGGGCGGTTCCTTCCAGGTCTGCGTAGCGGCTCTCTCCGCCAAAACCGGAAAGCCTCACCGCCTGGGGAATCTCGTCCATACCGTATACGGAACGATAGATTTTATCGTCCCTGACCTCCAGAAGGTCCAGCATTTCTTCGTAGCGGTCCAGCTGGCCGGCCATGCGGTCCATGCGGGTGCTCCAGTCGGCATTTTTGCGACGCAGGATGGCGGTTTTGGGAAGGTCCTTATGTAAAACGGTAACGGTTATCCAAAGGTACAGGACGAAGATTACAAGCCCCGTAACGGCCTCTACGGCTATTTTCCACCACGGACGACCGGACTCTTCATGAAGCTCGGCGATGAGTGTTACGGGATTGATTATGTATTTTTCTCCTTTTCCTGCCACAGTTTGCAAATATAAGTATTTTGGGAAAAACACCCAAAATTGCTTATCTTTGTGGGCTATAATTAATATTATATATGACATCGAAAGAAATAAGGCAGAAGTATCTGGACTTCTTTGCTTCCAAGGGACACACCGTGGTCCCTTCCGCACCCATGGTGATCAAGAACGACCCCACTCTGATGTTCACCAACGCAGGCATGAACCAGTTCAAGGACATTTTCCTTGGCAACGCGGCTCCCAAGTTCCTGCGCGCGGCAGACTCCCAGAAGTGCCTCCGCGTGAGCGGCAAGCACAATGACCTGGAAGCGGTAGGCCATGACGGACGCCATCACACCATGTTCGAAATGCTTGGCAACTGGAGCTTCGGAGACTACTTCAAGACAGAGGCCATAGACTGGGCATGGGAACTCCTCACGGAAGTATACAAAATAGACAAGACAAAGCTGTACGCCACCGTTTTCGAGGGCGCCAAGGAAGACGGCACCACCCTTGACACGGAGGCCCAGAGCGCATGGCTCAAGCACCTCCCGGCAGACCACGTGCTCACCGGAAACAAGCACGACAACTTCTGGGAAATGGGCGACACAGGCCCCTGCGGTCCCTGCAGCGAAATCCATATCGACCTCAGAAGCGACGAAGAAATCGCCAAGGTCCCCGGACGCGAGCTGGTCAATACTGACAACGACGAAGTCATCGAGATCTGGAACCTGGTGTTCATGCAGTTCGAGCGCAAGGCCGACGGTCACCTGGAGCCCCTCCCCGCAAAGAATATAGACACCGGAATGGGCTTCGAGCGCCTGTGCATGATCCTCCAGAACAAGAAGAGCAACTACGAGACAGACGTCTTCTCCGGCCTTATAGGCAAGGTAGAGGAATTCTCCGGCCACAAATATGCGGAAGGCGGCAACGTGGAAGTAGCCATGCGCGTAATCGCAGACCACATCCGCGCAATCGCCTTCTCAATCGCCGACGGCCAGCTGCCTTCCAACGTGAAGGCCGGCTACGTTATCCGCCGCATCCTCCGCCGTGCCGTCCGTTACGGCTACACCTTCCTGGGCTTCACGGAGCCTTTCCTCTGCCGCCTCATCCCCCAGCTGGTTGCCGATATGGGAGAAGCCTATCCGGAACTCCCCGCCCAGCAGAAACTCATTGAGAGCGTGATCCGCGAGGAAGAAAACGCCTTCCTGCGTACACTGGACCGCGGTATCCGCATGCTTGAGGACAACATGGCAAAGAACGCAGCCACCAAGGTAGTCTCCGGCGTAGACGCCTTCGTCCTGTACGACACCTACGGCTTCCCCATCGACCTCACTGAACTCATCGCCGCGGAAAAAGGCTACACAGTGGACCTGGAAGGCTTCAACGTGGAGCTTGGCAAGCAGAAGGAACGCGCCCGCAACGCCACCGCCAACGAGTTCGGAGACTGGACCGTATTCGAGGAGGCAGATGAAGTGGTCTTTGAAGGCTACGACGTGCTTAAGGTAGAAGGCGCACGCCTCCTGAAGCAGCGCACCGTGAAGCAGAAGAACAAGGAACTCTTCCAGCTTGTCTTCGACCGCACTCCCTTCTACGCAGAGATGGGCGGCCAGGTTGGCGACACCGGCTGCATCGTCAGTGAAAAAGGAGAGAAGATAGCCATCCTCAATACCGTCAAGGAGAACAACCTTACCATACATCTGGCAGAGCATCTTCCCGCAGAGGGAGGCCTGTTCACCCTTGTGGTTGACGCAGAGCGCCGCCAGAGCATAATGAACAACCACACCGCAACCCACCTCCTCCACCAGGCCCTACGCGAAACCCTGGGCACCCACGTGGAGCAGAAAGGTTCCTTCGTGGGTCCGGACTACTTCCGCTTCGACTTCTCCCATTTCCAGAAGGTCACGGACGATGAGCTCCGCACCGTAGAGCGCCGCGTAAACCAGCTCATAAGGGCCGATTACCCGCTCTGCGAAAAGCGCGACGCCACCATGGAGGAAGCCCGCGGAATGGGCGCCATGGCCCTGTTCGGAGAAAAGTACGGCGACGTGGTCCGCGTGGTCCGCTTCGGAGACTCCGTGGAGCTCTGCGGCGGCACTCACACCCGCAGCACCGGCACCATCGGCCTGTTCAAGATTAAATCTGAAAGCGCCGTGGCAGCCGGCGTGCGCCGCATTGAGGCCCTCACCGGAGCCGGCGCAGAGGAAGGCGTCGAGACCATGGAAGACCTCCTGAAAGGCCTCAAGGGCCTCTTCAACAACGTTCCGGACCTCACCGGCGCCATTGAGAAAGTGCTTGCAGAGAACGCCGAAGCCAAGAAACAGCTTGAAGAAGTGGCCAACGAAAAGGCCGCCGCCCTCGCAGCAAAGCTTGAGGCCTCAGCGGTGGAAATGAACGGCATCAAGGTGGTCCGCTTCGACAGCTCCATAGACCCCGCCATCGCCAGGAACGTGGCACTCATGTTGCAGAAGAAGGCCCAGAACTTTGTGCTGGCCGGCGCGTTTGCCTATGCAGACAAGCCCAACCTCCTGCTCATGTACTCCAACGACCTCGTGGCCAAAGGCAAGAACGCCGGCAAGGACATCCGCGACGCCGCCAAGTTCATCCAGGGTGGCGGCGGCGGTCAGCCCGGCCTCGCCACCGCCGGCGGCCGCCTCCTTGACGGCCTTACAGACGCCTTGAATAAATTAGTGGAAATGGCAATAGCATAGAGCAAAGATATGTTGTTTCACAAAACAATGCCACCCTCGGCTTAGAGGGAGGGGCCCATTTATGGGAGGGGTCGCGAAGCGACGTTTTGGAAACAATATATCTTTGCGGAAAAGAATATGAAGAAATTAGACCAGTTTTTATTGAAGTCTTTCGTAGGACCGTTCCTCGCGATCCTGGCGATTGTTACGTTCATACTGGTCTTGCAGTTCCTGTGGCTGTACATAGATGAGCTGGTGGGCAAAGGCCTTGAACTGAAGGTTATTCTGGAGTTCCTCATGTGGGGAAGCTGCCAGACCCTGCCGCTGGCCATCCCCCTGGCCACTTTGTTATCGTCCATGATGACTCTGGGGCAGATGGGAGAGCAGTTCGAGCTCACCGCCATCAAGGCATCCGGCATTTCCCTGCTCAGGGTGCTCATCCCCATGATCATCGTGGCCATACTCATCTCCATAGGCGCCTTCTTCATCACGGACCGCCTGGTCCCCTATTCCATCAATCAGATATACACCATGAGGGACGATATCGGCCGCACCAAGTCCGAAATCAAAATCCCTACCGGAACCTTCTACGACGGCATCGAGGGCTATATCCTCCGCGTGGAAGACAGGGACAAGAACACCGGCATGATGTATCAGATCCAGGTGTATGATCATACGGTTGGAAAGGGCAACACCCGCATCACGGTAGCGGACAGCGGCATGATAAAGATGTCCAAGAGCAAGGACTACCTCACCTTCCATCTTTACGACGGCACCAACTATCAGGAAGACAACAAACGCAAATACAGGGACACCACGCTGGCCCTTCAGAGGGTGCATTTCCAGAGACAGGATCTGGTGATTCCGCTGGAAAACTATGCCTTCCATCACTCGGACAGCGCCCGCTACGGAGAGCAGGTCCGCTCCATGAGCCTCAAGAACCTTCGCCACGGTCACGACTCCCTGTCCCTGCTGGTAGAAAACGGCGTGGAGAAGCGCACCAAGGAGTTCAGCGCCCAGAGCCAGATCAATTACCGGACGCAGCTGGATACGTCGTGGCGGGAAAAGGCATCGTCCCCTATGGCGGCGCCTAAGGAAAAAGGCTGGAAGAACCTTAAGGAGAAGCAGAAAGCCTACGAATACGCTGCCGCCTCCGCCAAGCAGTTCGAGAATCTCCTCAACAGCCAGACCATGGAGGCATACAACTACACCAACCTCATCCGACGCACGGACGTGGAGATATGGAAGAAGTACGCTACGGCGCTGGCCTGCCTGCTGCTGTTCTTCATAGGCGCCCCTGTGGGAGCCATCCTCAAAAAGGGCGGCCTGGGTACCCCTGCAATAGTTTCGCTGCTGTTCTTCGTGCTGTACTGGGTGGTGGACATCACCGGCGAACGCCTTGGCAGCAACGGTACCGTGACCCCGTTCGTGGGCAAATTCATATCGGCCTTCGTGCTGGCGCCCATAGGAGGATTCCTTACCATCAAGGCGGTGCAGGACAAGAGCATATTCAACATTGACGGACTCAAGATCTGGATAAGGAAAGCCAAAAGTAAACTGGTTCGTATGTTCAGGAAAACAAGAATAGTATATATGGGCACTCCGGAATTTTCCGTAGGCCCTCTGGACGGCCTTCTAAAGGCTGGATACAAAATTGTAGGTGTAGTTACCGCTCCGGATAAGCCTTCCGGGCGTGGTCTCAAGATGAATGAATCGGCAGTGAAAAAGTATGCCGTGGAGAAGGGCATTCCGGTGCTTCAGCCGGAGAAGCTCAAGGATTCGCAGTTCCTCATGGACCTCAGTGCCTGGAAGGCTGATCTGTTCGTGGTAGTAGGCTTCAGGATGCTGCCGGAGGCCGTCTGGAGCATGCCAAAGCTTGGCACCTTCAACCTGCACGCAGCCCTTCTGCCGCAGTACCGCGGCGCCGCCCCCATCAACTGGGCCGTGATAAACGGAGAGAACATTACTGGCGTCACCACCTTCATGATAGACAAGCGGATCGACACCGGCGGTATTATTCTGCGCTCCGAATGCCGCGTAGAGCCCACTGAAACCGCGGGCACCCTTCACGACAAGCTCATGAACCTTGGCACCGCCCTGGTGGTGGAGACCGTGGAAGGCATAATCCAGCACAACGTAGAGCTCCGCGTCCAGCGCAGCTTCATCCAGGGCGACGAACTCCTCAAGCCCGCACCCAAGCTCACACACGAGCTCCAGCACATAGACTGGAACGCCCCCACCCGCACCGTCTACAACCTGGTCCGCGGCCTCTCCCCGTTCCCCTGCGCCTTCACGGAACTGGTGGACGCCACAGGTGTGGCAACACAGCTGAAAGTCTATTTCGGCGAGATGCGTTATGACCTCCACGCCGCTCCCGGCACGGTCCTGAGCGACGGCAAGACCTACTTCGCCATAGCCACCCAGGACGGCGCCCTTGCCATCACAGACCTCCAGCTGGCCGGCAAGAAACGCATGGACGTCAAGTCCTTCCTCCTCGGTTTCCGCAACCCGGAATCCTACACCACCACCCCCGGCACCTCCAACGCCGAGCTCGCCAAAGCCGTCCCGGTGGAGGACGATTAACCCCCTATTTCCGTGGACAAACCCGGCAAAACCCCAACTTGTCCACCAAAAACGCCAAATCGGTGGATGGATGGGGAAAAATGATTATCTTTGCAGAGTATGAAAGCAAGGTTACGTCATTTTTACGAGATTATTGCCGGAGCGTTATTGTCGCTCATGGGATTTGTGGGCTGCCATGGCGGGACTGATGATTCCTCATTGGAGGATCATTATAAGGAAGCGCGTGCAGAGTATGGTACCCCCAATGCGCATTACATTATTAAAGGAACAGTGGCCGCAGAAGACTCGGGCGAACCGGTTCCCGGCATAAAGATTACTGCAAGGATGGGATATCCCAGCGATGGCCGGACCATTTATGACGAGAAGGAGTTCACCAGCGATGCCGACGGCAAGGCAGAAACGTCCTTCCAGGCGTTCCCCGGCGGCGAGGACAGGATGGAGATTGTCTTCGAGGATATAGACGGGGACAATAACGGCGGGTCTTTCCAAACGGATACCCTGCGTACCGATGCCATCACTGTAGAGCAGACCCAAAAAGGTAACGGCAACTGGTACGATGGCGAGTTCACCATCTCTTTCGAAGCCAAACTCAAGAAACAATGAAACGCATTATCCTGATTGTGGCGCTGATGGCGGTGGCGGTGACTGCTGCGGCGCAGGGCCGTATTGTTACGGAGAGCATCCACAGTGACAAGCTGGATGCAGACCAGAAGTACAATGTGTATCTTCCGGAAGGATACAATCCCGCAAATCACTATCCCGTGATCTATCTCCTTCACGGACTCTCGGATGACTACACTGCCTGGGATAACCTCGGCAGGGTGAGCTGGGTTGCCGATGAGCTTATCCGTTCCGGAGAACTACTGCCGGTAGTGATTGTGATGCCCAACGCCGGGAACAAAGACATCCACAACTATCAGAACGGCTACTTCAACATGCCTTCATGGCCCTACGAGGACTTTTTCTTCAAGGAGTTCCTCCCGGCTGTTGAGGGTAAGTTCAACTGCGGCGGCAGCAAGGGCGCCCGTGCCGTGATGGGCCTTTCCATGGGCGGAGGCGGTTCCGTGGTATACTGCCAGCGCCATCCTGATATGTTCTCAAGCTGCTACGCCATGAGCCCCTGGCTGGATAACAAGGGCGACGAGGTAAGCGACGGGGAGCATCGGCAGACAAAGTTCACCTTTACCCAGCGCGCCGTGCGCATGCACTCTGCGGTAGTTTTTTTGGACAATGCCGACGACGCCACCCTGGAACGCCTCCGCACCGTAAAGTGGTTCGTGGACTGCGGGGACGATGACTTCATCTTCGACCTCAGCACGGAGTTCTACGCCAAGATGCGCCAGAAGGGTGTGAAAGCGGAATTCAGGGTAAGGGACGGCGTGCACAACTGGGAGTACTGGCACATATCGCTCAGGACTGCCCTCCCGTTTGCAAGCCGGAATTTCAGTCTATGATCACCAGCGCCGCGGAAGGGTGATTGAACCGCAGCGTAACGACAGGTTCCGTGGTCCGATTCAGCGTTGCCTTCCACCAGGCGTCAAAGACAACATCGTCCGTGGGCCACTGAAGCCCCGTTGAGGATATCCTCAATGTATTATCGGCACTGAAAAGAGATATCCTGCGGCCTTCTCCAAGATGAAGGTCGCAGGTATTCGTTATGGCGAAGGCGGTGCCGAAGTCGCTCACCATGGTTACCTTGCGGTCACCCAGGTCAAACAAGCGGGTGTATTCCATCAAAAGGCCCAGGTTGCCAATGGTGTGGTCTTCCCGCAGGCCCGTTGCCCCCAGAATGGTTATTTCCGATACCTCCGGATGCTCCCTGAGCACCCAGCGCATGGCTTTGGTAAGATCGTTGTAATCCTGCTCCTCCTCGTGGAACACAATGCCGGAAAACCGTTCCTGAAGGTCCTGGGGCAAGGAATCCATATCCCCCACAATCACCAGGGGACTGGCGTCCGGGTTGTGCTTAAGCCATTTCTCCACCGCCCCATCGCAGCACACCACACCCTCCGCGCTATCCAGCAGATATAGCGGATATGGTTCTGTGGGGAAAGCCCCGTTGCTTAATATGACAATGCTGTTCATACTCCGCAAATATAGTCATTTTCCCCCATCCATCCACCGATTTGGCGTTTTTGGTGGATGGGCGGTTGCACACGGGGCATTACGGATGCACCAGGGTGCCAACTTTTTCTCCTTTGAGGAGTTTGGTGAGGTTGCCGGGGGTGTTCATGTCGAAGACGATGATGGGCATGTTGCCGTCCTGGCACAGGGCGTAGGCGGTCTGGTCCATGACCTTGAGGCGCTTGGAGATGGCTTCCGTGAAGGAGAGTTCATCGTACTTTGTGGCTGTGGGGTCCTTCTCCGGGTCTGCGGTGTACACGCCGTCTACGCGGGTGCCTTTGAGGAGGGCGTCGGCACCAATCTCCAGGGCGCGGAGGGCTGCGCCGGAGTCCGTGGTGAAGAAGGGGTTGCCGGTGCCGCCGGCGATGAGGGCTACGCCGCCTTTTTCAAGGATTTTTACGGCATCGTCCCGCATATAGTACTTGGCGTGGGGCTCCATGGGGGTTGAGGTAAACACCACTGCATCAACGCCTTGGGCCTTGATAAACATGGAGAGGGCCAGGGAGTTGATCACGGTTGCAAGCATTCCCATCTTGTCTCCGTCCACTCTGTCGAAGCCCTTGCCCACGCCCTGAAGGCCGCGGAAGATGTTGCCGCCGCCGTTCACGATGGCTACCTGCTGGCCGGCCTTTGCCGCTGCCGCAATCTCTTTTGCATATGCCTCCAGGGAGGCGGTTTCAAGACCCTTTCCGGCAGGGCCGCCAAGGCTTTCGCCGCTAAGTTTCAGAAGAACTCTCTTATACATGGTGTTGTGGTTTTTCGATGAAACAAAAATATTGAAATATTGGGAAACTTCCAAGAAAGATTCCTATATTTGCGTAATCGATAATCGCAAAACAACTATACATGGCTAAATTCCTGACCTCATCCATCGGCAAGAAGTTCGTCCAGAGCATCACAGGTGCTTTCCTCATCGTCTTCCTGCTGCTTCACGGAACCATCAACTTCTTCTCTGTGATAGACTCCTTCACAGGCAAGTTCGGCGTATCCGCCGCGGACGATACTCTGTTCTCCGCCGGAGACGGCCTGTTCAAGCTGGGCTGCGACTTCATGTCCACCGGCTTCATCAGCATAATGGTTCCCATCCTGGCACTCGGTTTCATAATCCACATAGTCTTCGGCATCTGGCTGGAGGTGGAGAACTACATCAAGCGCGGCGGCATCAAGCGTTACGAGGTCCCTTCAAAGGCCAAGAACGACAGCTGGAGCTCCAAGAACATGGCCATCCTGGGTGTTCTCATCCTTGGCTGCCTTGGCCTTCACCTCATGGACTTCTGGGCCCACATGCAGCTCCCGGAAATGTTCGGAGTTGGTCAGTATGAGGACAACCCTTACGCCCTCCTCATGGCAACGTTCGGCCAGTGGTGGCTGGTAGTCCTTTACATAATTTGGTTCGTGTTCCTGTTCCTGCACCTTGAGCACGGCTTCTGGAGCATGTTCCAGACCATTGGCTGGAGCGGCAAGAAATGGCGCGTACGCCTCAAGGTAATCGGCATCATCGTCAGTGCCATCATCGTCTTCCTCTTTGTGGCAACGGCAGTAAACGCCTACATCCAGGCCAATTACCTTTTTATTAAATAATTTTTGGAAGTAAGGAATCTTTTTTCCATATTTGCAAAAGAATGAGAACTAACAACAATAACTGGTGGCGCACTTGCAGCTCAAAACTGTAAGTCGCTTCGCCGTGTAATTGTACCAGATAAAGGCCTGCTGACTTACAGCAGGCTTTTTTTATTGCAACGTCATTCTCGGGCTTGTCCCGGGAATCTCAAACGAAACATTTTTTAACTAATTATACGAACTATGAAACAGAAAAAGTACATGCTCCCGGAGAGCGAGATCCCCACTCATTACTTTAACATCCAGGCCATCATGCCCAACAAGCCGCTACCGTTCCTGCACCCCGCAACGCGCGAGCCCCTGAAGCCGGAGGACCTTTATCCTATCTTCTGCAAGGCCTGCGCAGACCAGGAACTGAACCAGACCGACGAGTGGATCCCCATCCCGGAGGAGGTGCGTCAGCAGTATGCGGCATACCGCTGCACCCCGCTTGTACGTGCATATGAACTGGAAGAGGCCCTCGGCACGCCCGCGCATATATATTACAAGAACGAGAGCGTCTCTCCCGCCGGCAGCCACAAGCTAAATTCCGCCATTGCCCAGGCATACTATGCCAAGCAGCAGGGAATCACCAACCTCACCACTGAAACCGGCGCCGGCCAGTGGGGCGGTGCCCTGAGCTATGCCACCAAGAAGTTCGGCATAGACTGCGCTGTTTATATGGTAAAGGTGAGCTATGAGCAGAAGCCTTTCCGCCGCAGCATCATGCAGGCTTTCGGCGCCGCAGTAACGCCTTCTCCGTCCATGAGTACCCGCGCAGGTAAGGACATCCTTACCATAAACCCCAATGACCGCGGTTCCTTAGGCTGCGCCATCTCCGAGGCCATCGAGCTGGCAGTTTCCACGCCCAACTGCAAGTACGCGCTGGGATCGGTCCTGAACCACGTGTGCATGCACCAGACGGTCATCGGCCTTGAAGCTGAGAAGCAGATGGCTCTCACGGGAGAGTACCCGGACATCGTCATAGCTTGCTTCGGCGGCGGTTCCAACTTCTCCGGCATCGCCTTCCCGTTCATGCGCCACAACATCCTGGAAGGCAAGAAAACCCGCTTCATCGCGGCTGAGCCCTACTCCTGCCCCAAGCTCACAAAGGGTAAGTTCGAGTACGACTTCGGTGACGAGGCCGGAATGACCCCGCTCCTTCCCATGTTCACCCTGGGCCACAGCTTCAAGCCCGCCTCCATCCACGCAGGTGGCCTGCGCTACCACGGTGCCGGCGTTATCCTTTCCCAGCTCATGAAGGACGGCTACATGGAGGCTGTGGATATCGAGCAGCTCGATTCCTTCAGCGCCGGCGTCCTCTTTGCCCGCACGGAAGGCATCATCCCCGCCCCGGAAAGCTGCCACGCCATTGCCGCCACCATCCAGGAGGCCCTCAAATGCAAGGAAACCGGTGAAAAGAAGACCATCCTCTTCAACCTTTCCGGTCACGGCTTCGTGGACATGAGCGCATACGACAGCTACTTCTCCGGCGAAATGCAGAATTACCACGTTTCCCCCGAAGACCTCTCCAAGTTCATCGCCAGCGCCGACAAACTTAACCAGTAGGCGGTCCGTTTTTGCCCCAGCCATCCACCGATTTGCCGTTTTCCGTGGACAAGTCCCCATTTCCCGGGGTTTGTCCACGGATTTGGCGTTTTTGGTGGACAAGTTGGACTTTTTGGCGGTTTGTCCACGGAAATGCGGGGTTTTGGTGGATGGATTGACAAAAAATGCTAACTTTGCGGAGAGTGAATGCAAGATTTGCCCGTTCGCGGATTATTAAGGTATGAAAGCTAGAATAAGACATATTTACGAGATTATTGCCGGAGCTATCCTTTCGCTTTTTGGCTTCAGCGGCTGCGATGGTATAGAGGATATAATCTATCCCAAGTCAGAGTACGGTATGCCTCACGCAACATTTGCAATCAAGGGAACCGTCAAGGCTGAAGATACCGGTAATCCCGTCCAGGGCATCAAAGTGAAATTCCGCCAGAAGCAGGAGGAATATGATGAGAATGGTAACCCTTTCTACATTGAAAAAGAGTTTACCTCGGACAAGGAAGGCAAAGTGGAAGGCTCTTTTACGGAGTGGCCAAACGACAAGAATATCGAGTTCACTTTCGAAGACATCGACAAGGGAGAAAACGGCGGCTGGTTTGCCCCGGACACCCTCCGCGGCAGTGATGTCAAGATAGTCCTGGAGGAAGATAAGTCGTCCAACTGGTACAAGGGCACATACCATATATCCTTTGACGAAAAACTCAAAAGGGACTATACAGAGCCAGTAGACTAGCATGCTTCCGCTAAGGCAGATAATAGGGCTGGAGCTTACCAAACCCATAATAGACCGCGTGATAAGGGAACATCCCCTTACCACGCTGTTTTGGGAATGTACCCTGCGCTGCAACCTCAAGTGCAGGCACTGCGGAAGTGACTGCAAGGTAACGTCGGAACTCAAGGACATGCCTCTGGAGGACTTCCTGCCGGTACTGAAGAGCGTTGCACGTGAAACAGACCCCCACAAGGTCATGATAAACGTCACGGGCGGTGAGCCCCTGGTGCGCCAGGACCTGGAGAAATGCGGGAAAGCTTTCTACGACCTGGGGTTCCCCTGGGGCATCGTTACCAACGGCCGCGGACTCACTCCGGCACGTTACAAAAGTCTGCTTGCAAGCGGCCTCAGGGCCGTTACGGTGAGCCTGGACGGCATAGGCGACACCCACGACTGGATGCGCGGCGTGCCCGGCACGTACCCTCTGGCGCTCAAGGCCATCCAGATGGTGGCCGCCTCCGGAGAGGTTGAGTACGATGTGGTCACCTGCGTAAACAAGCGCAGCTACAAGGAACTGGAGCAGATAAAGGAAGTGCTCATCGGGAGCGGCGTAAAGGCCTGGAGGCTCTTCACCGTCTTCCCCGTGGGCCGGGCCGCCCATGATCCGGAGTTAAAGCTTTCCGGTGATGAATTCCGCGGCACCATGGACTTCATCAAGCGCACCAATAAGGAAGGCCGGATAAGCGCCAGCTACGGCTGCGAAGGCTTCCTGGGCAAGTACGAAGGCGACGTCCGCGACCACTTCTTCCTCTGCAACGCCGGCATCACAACAGGCTCCGTCATGGCCGACGGCTCCATTGCCGCCTGCCCCAGCATAAGGGCGGATTACAGCCAGGGCAACATATACAAGGGGGACGATTTCATGGACGTCTGGAACAACCGCTACCAGATTTACCGTGACCGCACCTGGATGAAAAAGGACGATTGCGCCCGCTGCAAGTACTGGCGCTACTGCCGCGGCAACGGCATGCACCTCCGCGACGCCGACGGAAAGCTCCTCTTCTGCCACCTCCATCGCCTCCAAGAGAAATAACGTTTTTCTCGGACTTCCTTTTCGTCATTCTCGGACTTGTTCCGGGAATCTCTAAACTAAGAATGCCCCTCAGACGGTACTGAGAGGCATCCGGGTTAACAATATTGATACGGTCAGATGATTATTTCAATTCTACGGGCCTGAGCTTCGCAGCAAAGGAAATGGTGTAATCTCCCTGGTGCCAGCTGCCCTTCTGGTCCTTTTCAAAGTCGATGGAAAGGTCTTTTTCCGAAAGGACCACGCCCTGGAACTCTCCGCCGTTGGCGGTGCCGTCGATGTCCTCAAGGGTAATGGTGATTTCCTTGGGCTCAGTGGACCAGTCGTTTGCACGGGCGTTTACTTTGCCGTCCTTGTCCGTGAGGAACTCGTTGTCTTCCGTCTGGTAATACTGTTTGACGCCATTATCGTCCGTGTACTCAAGGCGGCTGTATGAGACCTTAATTCCGGGAATGGGACTGCCGTCCTCTGCGGTGACCTCACCGATTATCTTGTAATTGGCGTGAGGCATGCCGTATTCGTCCTTGGGCTCTATGATATTGGATATCTCGCTGCAGCCGCCCAGACCCAAAAAGGTGAGGATGGCGCCAACGATGAGCTCATAGATATGACGGATTCTTGCAATCATTCCGGTATTATAGATGCAAGAAAACGCCTTTTCGTTGCAGTAACGTAGTTAAAGATTGAGATTCCCGGGACAAGCCCGAGAATGACGAAAAAAAGCAAGCCCGAGAATGACGAAAAAACAAGCCCGGAATGACGAAAAAGCAAGCCCGAGAATGACGAAAAAACAAGCCCGGAATGACGCTAGGGGGCGTAGAAGAATTTTAGGAGAGGAGCAGCCATGAGGGCCTGGAGGATTTGGTTGCGGGAAAGGAGGTCCTTGACGAATTCCGGGGTGCAAAGGTGGACGGAGATGTCTTCCGTGGGGTCAAGGTGCTGGCCTGTGACCTTTTCCACTCCGATTGCTACAAAAGAATGGGTCATGTTGGTGCAAGTGGCGGGATTGGGAGAAAGCTGCATGTGCTCATGCCACTCGCCGCCGGAGTAGCCGGTTTCCTCCAGAAGCTCCCTCTGGGCGGCCTGGAGGGGCGTTTCACCCTCCTCTATAACACCGCAAGGAAGTTCATAACACGTATTTCCCAGCGCATAACGGTACTGGCGCTCCATGACAAGAAGGCCATCCTTTGTCACTGCGATTATATTCACCCAGTCCGGGTATTCAAGAACGTAGTATTCGTTGTTGATACGTCCGTCCGGGAGGCGGGCAACGTCACGCCTGGCGGTGAGCCAGGGGCGTTTTATGAGATACTCGGAGCTCAGGGTCTCCCATGCACCTTCTTTATTTATCATACGGGTAAGGTTTTACCGCGAAGCCACTCCGCAACATCCGCAGGCAGCCGAGGTGAAAGCACGTTGTACACATGCTCATTATAGTTATTAAGCCAGGCGCGTTCCGCCTCTGTCAATAATGAAACATCCAGGCAGGAGGTATCAAAATGGCACAGCGTGAGCGTCTCGAAACCAAGCCATGAGCCGAACTCGTTATCCCCCACAGGGCGCACCAGCACGAGGTTTTCATGCCTCACGCCGTGCATGCCTTCGCGGTAGATGCCGGGCTCGTCGGAGCATATCATTCCCGGCAGCAGCGGCTGGGAGTTGAAGTTCTGGCGAATGTCCTGCGGGCCCTCGTGCACGTTCAGGAAGAAGCCCACGCCGTGGCCCGTGCCGTGGCCGAAGTTGCGTTTTGCCTGCCACAGCGGCTCGCGCGCCAGTGCGTCTATCTGGCAACCGGCCGTTCCGCGCGGGAAAAGCGCCATGGCAAGGTCTATATGTCCTTTGAGTACTAAAGTATAGTCCTCAACCTCCAGCGGCGTGCAGGGCCCAAGAGGCACCGTACGCGTGATGTCCGTGGTTCCAAAAACGTACTGGCCGCCGGAATCCACAAGGTACAGTCCGTGCGGCTCCAGAAGGGCGGAACCCTCCCTGGGCGTAACGTAATGCGGCAGCGCCGCCCCCGGGCCGTAGGCCGATATGGTCTCAAAACTGTCTCCCCTGTACCCCGGCACCTCCGCGCGGAGTGAGCCCAGGTACTGCGCCGCCTGCCACTCGTCCACCTGCCCGGCCTTTTGTGAAAGCCAAAACAGGAATTTCTCCATGACGATGCCATCCTCAACGTGCGCTTCCCGCATTCCATCTATCTCAGTGGCGTTTTTCACCGCCTTCATGAGCGGCACCGGAGAAGCGCAGTATTCCACCTGCGGCAGCGAATCGCCTTCGTCTATGGCTTCCCTCAGGGAAAGGTTGATCTCACCGGGATCCACGCAAATCTTGTCCACCCCGTCAAGTTTCAGGGACGATAATGCAAAGGCGGCATCGTCATAATCCCTTATCTGGACGCCGTCTGCGGCAAGTTCCGCAAAGGAATCCGCCGTGTCAGGATCCGGGTCCGCGAACGCGTCCTTGCGGACGAACCAGAAGGCATCGTCCATGGTAACAAGGAGGTAGGAGATGACTACAGGATTGTATTCCACGTCGCTTCCACGAACGTTCAGAAGCCATGCTATCTGGTCCAGGGCGCTTATAAAAATGGCATCCGCCCCACGGAGGACCAGCCACTTGCGGAGGGCGCGGAGCTTGACCTCACGGCTTTGCCCAACCACGTCTTCCCCAAGCGTAATCACTGGTGACCATGGAACGGCGGGCCTTTCCGGCCAAAGCGGCGACAGCACATCCGCTACGGGGACTATCCTTGCGCCCGGAACGGCTTCCTGCAGCTCCTGCGCCTGCGCCACGCTCTGGCAGAGGCCGTCTACCGCTATCACGGGCTCTTCCAGGCCAAGGGACGCAATCCACTGCGGGATTGGAACCTGCTCCGGCACCCTCATCTTGTGAAGCACCACGCCGGTGCCTTCAAGCTGGGTGCGGGCCTGTATGAAGTATCTGGTGTCTGTCCAGAGGCCCGCGTGGTCTGCGGTTACAACCACGTCACCGGCCTCTCCGGTGAATCCTGTGAGATAACGGACCTGTGACCAGCGGGTGGCGGGATACTCGCTGAAATGGGGATCGCTCCCAGTAATGATGAGTATATCCCAGCCATTTTCCCTCATCATGGAGCGGACTGCTTCCAATCTTTCACAAATAACAGCGTTCATGGCATTAGTTTTGACAAATATAGCTATATTTGCATTAATTAAAAACATCTACTATTATGGCAGAAGATCCCCTCGAGAGAATTGAGCGCGAAGAGCGCGAACGCAAAGCCAACGGCGGTCTCAAGACCACCCTTTGGATACTTATAGTAATAGCACTCGCCCTTGCAGGAGTGCTGGGTTACATGCTTTATCAGAGAAACAACCTCGTAAACCAGCTTGAAAGCGAAAAGGCGGAACTGGCGGAGCAGATGACTGAACTCCAGAACGACTTCGCTTCACTGAACAGTGACTACGAGTCCATCAACCACCAGCTGGACACCTCCCGTGAGCAGGTTGCCCTCCTCATAGACAAACTGTCCCGCACGGAGGCCACCAACCGCGCCAAGATCCGCGAATATGAGAAAGAACTGGGCACCCTCCGCACCATCATGAAGGGCTACATAGTCCAGATAGACTCCCTGAACACCCTGAACAAGCAACTCACGGCAGACGCCGCAGCCGCCCGCAGGGAAGCCGCAGAGAGCCGCCAGCGCAACGAGGAACTCACCGCCCAGGTAAGCGAGCTCACCTCCAAGGTCAGCTCCGGCAAAATCCTCAAAGCCCGCGCAATCAGCCTCCAGGCCATGTACAACAACGACAAACCCGGAGACCGTCACAGCCGCGTACGCTACATGCTGGCCAACCTCTCGCTTGTGGAGAACTCCCTGGCAGACCGCGGTCCCGTCCGCGTATATGTCCGCGTGAAAGATCCTGAGGGCATCCTCCTCATGAACAACGAATCCACTGAATTCTCCTGCGCAGGCCAGACCCTCCAGGCAACGGCCTCCCGTGAGGTAGACTACGAAGGTCAGGAAGTTGACCTCTCCATCTACGTCACAGACACCGGAGAGTTCGTAAAGGGCATCTACACCCTTGAGGTGTACACGGAGAAGAGCCTCCTCGGAGGCGCGGAGTGCATGCTCCGATGATCTACATCCACGTACCTTTCTGCAGAAGTTTCTGCACTTACTGCGACTTCTATTCGGAGATCGCCACAGACGGCCTCGTGCAAAAATACACAGAGGCCGTCTGTGCTGAAATCCGGGCTCGCCATAAGGAAATAGACCCTTCACTTCCCACCCTGTATTTTGGCGGAGGCACCCCTTCGCTGCTTCCCCTTCCCGCCCTTACCAAGATTCTCCTCACGCTGGCGGAATGCGGTCATGGCGGCCCCTGGGCGGAGTTCACCATGGAGGTGAACCCGGAAGATATCGTCCTTAAAGGAGTCCCCTACGTCAAGAGCCTCAAGACCTTCGGCGTAGACAGGATTAGCATGGGCGTGCAGTCCTTTGATGAGGACTTGCTCCGCTGGATGAACCGCCGCCATACGGCAGACCAAGCCCGGGAGGCTTTTAGAATCGTGCGCGAAGCAGGAATAGAGAACCTGAGCATAGACCTCATCTTCGGCCTTTCAAACCTCAGCGACAGCACCTGGGAAGCTACAATTGACGAGGCCCTGTCCCTTGGCGTGGACCACATATCCTGCTACCAGCTCACGGTAGAGGGAGACAACGCACTGGCCCACATGCTGGAAGACGGAGATTACGTGGAAGCCACGGACGAGCAGTGCTGGCGCCAGTACTATACCCTGTGCCGCAAGGCCGCCGCAGCGGGATTCAACCACTACGAGATATCCAACTTTGCAAAACCCGGCTTTGAGGCCATCCACAACGGCGGATACTGGCAAAGGAAACCTTACGTGGGCTTCGGCCCCGCAGCCCATTCCTTCACCGGCCGCGGCCGCGGATGGAACAGTTCGGAGATAGAAGGCTACACCCACACGGACGAAGCCCTGAGCGTAGAGGACGAAAAGATAGAGACCCTTATGCTGGCCCTCCGCACCTCACGCGGCATAGACGAGGAATTCCTCCGCAGCAACTGCAGCGGAAGAACCATCGACTCCCTGCTTGGAGAGCGCGCCCTTGTAAAGGAAGGACGCCGCTACCGCATCCCGGAAGACCACTTCTTCGTGTCCGATGAAATAATAAGAGAACTGGTATGACACACATCAGAAGAGCCCTCAAATACTTTATCCAGGTCACGCTTATCTTTACTGTGATAATAGGCGCGCTCATGCTGGCCGGCCTGGTTTCCAAGGACGTGAACGTTGCGTTCAGGGAAGGCTGGAAGTCAATTGGTTACATAGTGGGAGTCTTCTTTGTGGTGAGCTTCGTATATCCCCTCATGGGCTATGGAAAGCGTAACATAAGGGCCAACGGGGACCCTGCGGAACACCGCGCCGGCATAGACAAGGCCATGGAGCAGAGAGGGTACGTGCTGGAAAGCGAAAAGGACGGGGAGCTCCGCTACCATCTTGCCTCTCCCGTTGCACGCCTTGCGCGTCTCTGGGAAGATACAATTACAATAAAACCGCAGTTGGGCGGCTTCCAGGCGGAAGGCCTGGTAAGGGACCTCGCCCGCGTGGTAATGTCAATAGACCGTAATATAAACAGTTATGAGTGACACCCAGCAATTCAAGACCGTGGCAACATTCACGGAAAGGTTCCAGGCCGATATCTGCGTGGGCCTTCTGGGAGACCACGGCATCCCCGCCGGCGTGTTCGGCGCGGATTCATCGTACCCTTCCCTTGGCTATGTGAGGGAAATTGAGGTCAAAGTGAACGAAAGCGACTACGAAGAGGCTATCAAGATTTTGGCAGCCTCAGAAAGCGCTGAGTAGAAATCTGCCCCAAAGGCATCTGTAAGCGGCCCGCGGAGGAATTCGTACACACGGATTCCTTCGCGGCGCCCTTTTTCATAGGCGTCCTTGCATATGTGCCAGCGGTGTAGGTTAAGGCCCATTCTCCCACCGCCCAAGTCCACAACGCGTATGGGATAAAGGCTGCAGGAAACCGGCTTCCGGAACTGGCACAGACCCTTCAGGAACTGCGTTTCAATGGCGCAGGTGCAGTTTCCGTCCGAATCTATCTGGCAATATGCACATTCCTCCCGGCCCGGGACCACGGGTGTGACGATATCGCCCTCCCGATCTATCTCGAAGAACCCCTTTGCCGAAACCGCATCCCTGCCGGCCTGGCTCATGAGGGGTGAAAACACTTCGTAAGCGGCCTCCAGGGGCTCCAACTCCTCTTCCTTGAGAGGAGCGCCGCTGTCGCCAATTATACAGCAGCAGCCCTTGCAGACGGGATAGTCACAGGCAAAGAACTCGGTGACCACATCTTCCGAGACAAGGATGTCGCCTATTTCTATTATGGTTCCGAAGTCTTTGTTACTCATCGGCAATGAACTCGATGCGGCCGCCGGTGGCAAGGGCCTTCAGAAGCCCCTTCAGATTCTCCGGCGTTATGGAATTGATGCTGTCCTGATACTTGGAAACGTCCTTTCCAAAGGCATAGCGCGCTTCCATGGCCGTCACAGCCCCTGAAGGTGAAGACATCAGGGCCTTGGTGCGCTCCATGTGGGTTGCCTTCCAGGCCTTGAGGTCGCTTGCCGCTACAGGCGCCTGGCTCACCTCCCGTATGGCCGCACGCACGGCCGTAATGGCCCTCTCAAGGTCCTGGGTGGTATTTTCCGGCAAGCCGTCAATGCTGGCGGGCTGGCAGGAAATGAAGAAGCGGAAGCGCTCCTGCGGCAGGACCATGAGGGATGCCTGCACATCCACGTAATAGCCGTAAGGCGCCAGATGCCGGACCAGGGATGTTCGGAGGGCTTCCGCGGCTATATCGCCCATGTAATAGCTCTGGGCGGTCACCGGGAACTCCGTGTCCATCATTATGTAAAGGCCTCTGGGGCCGCTGCCCTGCATTGTGCGGGTGCCAACTATGGGCCTCAGATCCACCTGGGGACGATAGAGAGTGCCGCGGTCAGTGTCAAAGCCGCCCAGCTGCCTCAGGAGCAGCTTTTTGACCACGCCCTCCTCCAGGTCTCCGGCAAGGATCAGGATGCCGTCGTTCATGCGGGCGAAGCGGGTCTGGAAGTATTTATCGGCCTTTCTGGCTGTCTCTGCGGTAAGGACACCCGACCTCTTGGCGGACTCGTACGGGAAACCGGCGTCCATGAGTATGGAAAGCGTTTCTTCAGTGGGAATGCTCCGGAGGTTCTGGCTGTGGGAATAGGCCTCGAAGGCGCCCCAGTTGAAGTTTCGGTCCTTGGCAAGGGCGTTCAGGGACTTCAGGAGGAAGGAGAGCTTTCCGGAAGGGGCGTCGCCGCTGAGGCTCATGCAGAATACCCCCACGTCCGGCACCATACTTATTCCGGACGATGCCATAATGTCCTGGAAAGCGTGGCAAGAGAGGCCGCCGGCATCGTACATATAGAACATGTCGCCAATGTAGCCGCCTTCCCCGGGAAGCAGGTCCTCAATAGAGGAAAGGCCGCCGCTGAGCACCAGCGAATAGGAGAACATCCCGCTTCCGGGAATCTGCTTGTAGGCCACCCTGATGCCGTTGGAGAAGGTCCAGAGCTTGCCTCCGGTCACGGGTTCCGTCTTCTCGCTCTTGATGCGGGCCTTGGGGACCGTGCGCTCCATGCCCAGGGAGTCCCCGGAGTGCCAGGAATAGTCTTTTCCGGACGATGCGATGGATCCGTACAGATAGGCCAGGTTATAGTAGAACAGGGCATCGTCCTTGTCCAGGGAATCCGCGCCCATGATATACTTGAGGCTCAGGTTGGTAAGCTGCTCCGCCAGGGCCGATGAAAACTGGTTGAAAAGCCTCCGCTGGGTGCTGTCCGGCACATTCCTGCGGGCAAAGAGGTTGGACTCTTCCGTGAAGGCGCTCAAGGGTGCGCCGTAAAGGAAGTGCGCTATGCAGCGGTCCACGTCCTCCTCGTTTGAAGGCATCCGGGCCGCTCCGCGAAGGAAATGCGGCCTCAGGATACGCTTGGCGTCCGAAAACTCATTCTCCCCCGCCCCGAAGGAATCCAGTTCCCCTATGGTGGCGGACATGGTTCTCATGGTGGCGTCCGTAAATTCCGGGGCGGTGGTGACGGCAACGCCGTAGCGCTCGTCACCTCCTGTTTCAGAGCTTCTCAGGGAAGAAAAAGTTATGTCTCCGTAGGGAATGCCGGCGTCCCGGAGATTCCTCCTTAGCCTGTGATCCAGGATGGTCTGGAACTCCAGCGCCAGTATGTTAGTAGCCAGCGTCTGCGGCGTATTCATCTGGGCCTGAGGGATTCGGGCCGATGAATAGGAGACGCTAACCTCCACGTCCTTCTTTCCCGGGACCTCGGTCACCACCACGTACGGTGCGGGGGAAGGCTCCCATACATAGTCCGGGGCATGTGCTTCCTTGACAAGGATGCGCGGAACCAGCATGGAGAAGATGTCCATCTTCTTTTTCATCTCCACGGGATCTATGTCTCCGGCCACGATTATAGCCTGCTCGCTGCGGGAAAGGGCCATCTGGCCAAAGGTATAGAGTAGCGTGGAATCCAGCACCTCAGGGTTCCCGGTAGCCACTTTCTGATAGCGGAAAACAGTGGAGCCGTCGTTATCGGACATATACCCTTCCGGACGCGGGGCTATTGCCATCCTGGAGAAGAAATCGGCCCTTAGGGTGCGCCTGGCCTCACCGGACGGGGCTTCCTCACGCCTGATTACTGCAATGTCCGCATATCCCTTTTCCGTAGGATTGGTTACCATGTAATAGGTGGCGCCGCATCCAAGGGTGCCGCGGATGATGCGCTTGTCTACCGGCAGGGTAGGAAGGTCTGCCGCTGGCACGGTTATTGAACTAACCGCCAGGGCCAGCGCAAAAAGGGCATATTTCGCTAAATTTGTCATGGATGCGCTGCAAAAATACAACTTTATTTGCTAATTTTGCAATCTGTTACTGGAATATCTAACATAAAACTTATAGAAGAAGATGAAAAAATTATTTGCAGCCCTCGGAACCCTCGCACTTGCCGCAGCAGTGGCATCTGCACAGGACTACAACGCCGGTATCGAAGCTTTTAACGCCGGTGCAACAGCTCTTGAGACCAACAAGACAGAAGCTCTGAATTCCTTCAAGAGCGCTCTCGCCCAGTTCCAGGCTTGCGAGGAAGAAGAAGCAGCGGAAATGGTAACCAAGTGCAAGGAAATCATTCCCAACACCATTCTTTCCATCGCCAAGGAGCAGATCAACGGCGCAGAGTATGATTCAGCAGTAGAAACCCTTGCCCAGGCAGAGGCCGTGGCAAAAGAATATGGTAACGACGGCATCGCCGCAGAAGCAGCGGGTCTTGTTCCCAACGTTTACATGCGTAAAGGCTCCAGCCTCATCAAGGCAAAGGACTTCGCAAACGCCATCCCCGCCCTCAAGAAGGTAACTGAGCTCACTCCGGAAGACGGACAGGCATTCCTTCTCCTTGGTCAGGCCACCATGCAGACCGGAGACCTTGACGGCGC
>JAEEGL012878425.1_pt1 | contig 32121 bp, 31 predicted proteins | sample 9134231 | NCBI WGS metagenome assembly JAEEGL01 (sample SAMN16246548, study PRJNA631951) | gut metagenome | biome: gut microbiome; feature: rumen; material: fiber-attached | host: Bos | place: Iran: Karaj | collected 2018-10 | reverse complement strand
GGAATAATGTACATCGGAGCAATTTCCGGTGTAATCGGCGGATTCTTCTATCAGAATTCTGTCGCATTCGTTAATACTTTCGTAGCTATCCTGATCACTCTTCTCTGCTCGCTTGCAGGATCGCTGATCGCTTCGCTGATATACTGTTTCCTCACGGTAACACTCAGAGCTAACCAGAACGTTACAGGTCTTGCGCTGACGACGTTCGGCGTCGGTGTCGGAAACTTCTTCGGCGGGTCTTTGATAAAAATCTCCGGAAGCGACGTTCCGTACCTTGCCCTTACTGACATTGCAAGATCATTTAAGATCACCCTTCCGTTCGCGGATTCGCTCGGAGATTTCGGAAAAATGTTTTTCTCATACGGATTTCTCGTATATCTCGCAATAGTTATCGCAGTTGTGGCTTCATTTATTCTTAAAAAGACAAGAGTGGGACTTCATCTGAGGGCGGTCGGAGAGAACCCTGCAACAGCGGACGCTGTAGGTATCAACGTAACAAAATACAAGTATTTCTCGACCTGTATCGGCGGCATGATCGCAGGATTGGGCGGCCTTTACTACGTAATCGACTACTCAAACGGAATCTGGCAGAACAACGGATTCGGAGACCGCGGATGGCTTGCTATCGCACTCGTAATATTCGCAATCTGGAATCCGGATCTTTCTATTATCGGTTCTTATCTGTTCGGAGGGCTGTTCGTTCTTTACAATTATCTTCCGATACCGATGAAGTTTATTCCGATTTTCCAAATGCTCCCATACGTAGTAACAATTTTAGTGCTGATAATAATCAGCGCAAGGAAGAAAAAAGAGAATCTTCCGCCGGCTTCTCTCGGATTGTCATATTTCAGAGAAGAAAGATAAAACAAAAAGGCTGCAAACGCAGCCTTTTTATTTTTGTAAACACCGATTGAAAAAAAGAGATTATATGGTATAATATAATTAATCGGAGTATTATTAAAATGAATATATTTGAAATCAGAAAAAATTTTGCAAACAATTTAATTTCTCTTCGCGTGACAAATTCTCTTACGCAGTCACAGCTTGCCGAGAAAATCAATTATACAGATAAAGCAATATCAAAGTGGGAGAGGGGCGAATCGGTTCCCGATATTTCAGGATTGAGTTCGATAGCCGAATGCTTCGGAGTAACTGTAGACTGGCTGATTACAAGTCATAACGCGGACGACGTTCCTGGTGCGGTAGTTGAAGAAAATAAAAGAAACTCAAAAAATCATCTATGGATTTCTATTCTGAGCGCCATCGGAGTTTTGTTTGTCGCGACGCTGACGTTTATTATCCTGTTCTGGCTTAAAGTACCCCACTCATGGATCACGTATCTTTGGGTAATTCCGTTCGGATCGATAGTTCTGCTTGTGTTCAACGCTATATGGGGCAAATATGATCTGAACTTTTTGTTTATATCGCTGATAATCTGGTCGACGGTACTGGCATTCTACGTTTCATACTCCATCGCAGCAAGGAGCTGGAGCATGTGGCCGGTAAATCTTCTGATAATCCCACTTCAAACCGCCGTATTTTTCTGGTATAAAATCAGATGATGCTATAAAGCGACTGAACAATAATCAGGGAACAATTTCGGATCTTATTTCCGCATTGTTCCCTATTTTTGTTTTATTAATAGTGTCAGACCGGTTTTAATTCCAATCGAATTGCCCCTTGACATTTGGATTTATTTGTGGTATAGTATCCATAGAATTCAAGATGGAATCGCGTAACGGCAATTGGAGCCTATTAACGAATAACCAATCTTGATTTCATATCACAAGACCATTAGGTATGGATACGTTAGGCAATTGTAGCCTCTGGTAGCCAAAGTCGGACTGGTCTTATTGTAAAAGAGGCAGATGTTATTTCTGCCTCTTTTACTTTTTTCTAGTCTATTCATTTTTATTTCAATCCAAATCGTCTCTTCCGTAGCAAAGAGTAAACGCCATTACGTTTTCCAACGTCACTTTTTTGTTGCGCTCAATATATTTGATTATTTCACTGATAATGTTTTTGCTTCTTCCTAAACTGACAATAGCCATCCCCATATCTCTGTCTTCTCTGTCAATCGCTTTCAACATTTTTGCAAGTTCTTTTTCTTCGTCTGTCATTATTAAAGACCTTTCTTATTCGATCACCATAAACTGTTTTGACATCAATCAATTATTGTCGGCCCGTCGGGGTCGAGTCCAAGACTGGTATTGACAAGTCTCCTCAAGCCCTCATAATCTCCGATTGCTCTCAGCCTGTCGCATTCTTTTTGAAATTCTTCGTCTTTTTTATATTCCGGTGAATCCTTTCTTTCTTCTGTCTTTTTTCAATATATTCGCGCAAGTCGCGTTCAAATTCATCAAAAATCTTTTTGGCTTCCTTTTCTAATTCTTTGTCCGATGGCATTTTATATTCTCCCCTCTATAATATGTCAGTCAACTGGGTCGGGCAAGTATCCCGATTCCTTAATTATTTTCATTTCCTGTGGAGATAATGTGTGTGACGGCATACTAAGTATTTCCTTTGCTTTTGCCTTTAGTTCTTTTTTTGATGGCTTTTTAGCATTCTTGGTCTCGCCTTTTTCTCTGCGGCTTTTCTCTGTCATTTTGTTTTTCCCTCCTTTTGAATACATTATAACATACCGACCGCGAAACCGGAGTCGCCTTTTATGCGACAATTTTATAAGCAGACGTTTATTTATATTGTTGAAACAGATTATTTGTTGAAAGCCGTTGACTTTGAACTCCGATTATTATATTATTTAAATGATGATAATATCATAATAATCAATTTCTTAAAAATTATAAACAATTAATCTATTCAAGAAAGGTATTTCAATATGAGCAAAGAATTCATCAACGCAAAATTTCCTTATTTTCTTCAGGGCGGAGATTATAACCCGGATCAATGGCAAAATTATCCGGAAATACTTGAAGAAGATATGAGGCTTATGAAGCTTGCAAACTGCAATGAAATGACTGTCGGAATTTTCGCATGGGCTTCACTTGAGCCGAGCGAAGGTAACTACGATTTTTCTTTTCTTGACAAAGCGCTTGACAATATTTATAAAAACGGCGGAAGAGTGATCCTTGCAACCCCGTCAGGAGCTCGTCCTCACTGGCTCGCCGATAAATATCCTGAAGTTCTCAGAGTCGACAGAAACGGAGTCAGAGAACTGTTTAAAACAAGACATAATCACTGCTTTTCTTCCCCGATCTACAGAAAAAAAGTCAGTGAAATCAACAGAAAACTTGCGGAAAGGTACGGAAAGCATCCGGCAGTAATAGGCTGGCATATTTCAAACGAATACAACGGTGAGTGTTATTGCCCTCTCTGTATCCAAAACTTCAGAAATTATCTCAGGAAGAAATTTCACAACAATATTAATGAATTGAACGAAGCTTACTGGACTTACTTCTGGAGCCATAATTTCGATTCGTTCGACCAGATCGAGCCTACGTTCGGCGATCATATGGGCCTCACGGTTGACTGGCGCCGTTTTACAACGGAAATGACGGTCGATTTTATGAAAAACGAAATCGCTCCCCTCAAGGAAATCTGCCCCGATCTCCCCGTTACGACAAATATGATGGGTGCTTTTTACGGTCTGGATTACACAAAATTCAGGGACGTAATTGATTTTTCATCGACGGACAACTATCCGACATGGCATTCAGGAAATCAGGAATGGACCGCCGTTGCGTCTGCGTTCGGATACGACGTTATAAGATGCCTGAAAAAGAAACCTTTCGTTCTTATGGAGAATACTCCCTGCAACGTAAACTGGCATGAATACAACAAACTTATGCGTCCCGGAATGGAGACTCTTTCTTCATTCCAGGCAATTGCTCACGGAGCCGACAGCATCCTTTATTTTCAGTTCAGAAAGGGACGCGGAGGATCCGAAAAATTCCACGGTGCGGTAGTCGACCACGAAGGCACGGAAAAAACAAGAGTATTCAATACCGTCAAAAACAAAGGTGCGCTTCTGAAAAAAGTCAACGAAATCTGCGGAACGGGAGTAAAATCCGAAGTTGCAGTTATCTTCGACTGGGAAAGCATGTGGGCTATCGACGAATGCGCAGGATTTTCGAGACACACAAAGAAATATCGTGAAACAGTCATTTCATATTACGAACTGTTCTGGAAAAAAGGCATAAACTGCGACGTAGTCAATTCTCACGAAGACCTTTCGGAGTATAAACTTGTAGTCGCTCCTATGCTTTATATGACAGAAAAAGACACCATACGCAATTTTGAAAATTACGTTAAAAACGGCGGAATACTTTACGCAACCTACGCACTGGGAATGGTCGACGGGAACGATCTCTGTTATCTCGGAGGTTTTCCGGGAGACGAGCTCAAGAACGTATTCGGAATATGGAATGAAGAGATAGACACGCTATATCCAAAAGATTCCAATTTCTGCGAATATAAAGGCGAAAATCATAAAATCGTCGATTACTGTGAACTGATTCATTCGAACGGAGCGGAAGTCCTTTCCTGCTACGGAGATGATTTTTATAAAGGAATGCCGACGGTAACCGTTAACAGATACGGCAAAGGAAAAGCATACTATCAGGCGGCGAGAGACACCGGAAGCCTTTCCGACGCGGTAATTTCTGAAATAATCAACGAGCTTGAAATCAGATCGGCATTGAGGAGCAGAGCAAATCTAGGATTCGGAGTGAGCGCTCATGAAAGATACGACGGAAATATAAGATACGTTTTCACAGAAAATTATTCTGACGTTCCGGTCACCATTTCTCTCGGCAGAACAATGAGAGATATGATAAATGATTTTGACACGGACACGGTTACACTTGCTCCTTACGGACTGGGAATATTCAAATATGAAGAATAAAGAAAGATATTTTTACAAAGAACTTCCGGACGGATACGTTGAAGATTACGTTATCGACGCGGTTAAAAGCAAAAAAACTGCTGTTTTGCTCAACGTTATCGGCCTTATACTGACGGTTCTGTCAGGAGCGGCAATATATCTGCTCAGGTTCGGATTCGGATTTCCGGAAATAGAACAGTTCAAAACCGTATGGGGATCAGAATTGTTTCTCTTACTTTTTCTTATTTCGATGATCACGTATCTGATTCTTCACGAACTGGTTCACGGAATCGTATACAAATTACTGACGCGTGAAAAGCTGACTTTCGGAATATCCTGGTCTTGCGCGTTTTGCGGTGTTCCTCATATTTACGTTACAAAAAAATGCGCCCTTCTTTCGATCCTGGCACCGTTTACTGTATTCAGTATCATTTTTGTCCCGCTATGTTTTATTTTCAACAATTACGTTTCCCTGCTGTTTATTTTGCTTTTCGCAACCCATTTCGGAGGATGCGTCGGAGATTTGTACGGAACGTTAATAATGCTGTTCAAATACAAAGGCAAGACAATACTTATGAATGATACAGGCCCGAAACAAAGCTTTTTCGTTAAACATTAAATAAAAATCGGATGACAAATAAACGTCATCCGATTTTTTATTTTTAATTCATAATCCCCAACAGGAAAGATAACGGGTTTTGTTTCCCCTTGTTTTCAATATACTTGTTTTATCATTCTTCTTCCTTTTTCCAAAGAAAGGAAAAGCAAAGCGGCGCTTCTCTCTTGCGGACTGAATCTTTGCCTCGGCATTTTTCAATGCTTCCTCAGAAGGAGGATCATCAGAAGTTAACAGCTCAACGATTTCGTTTCCGTGAAGGCCGTCGGAGAAAATAACCGCAACTGATTCTTCAAAGAAAACTTCCGAAATGCCGGTTTGCTGGAAAGGAAGTTTTACGTTAAAAAGACGGTAAACAATAGAAGAGGCAACTTTAATAAAATCAAGAAGATTCAATTCTTCAAGTTTCTTTTCAACGTAAGGAACGTCCGTTATATAACCTGACATTAATATCATATCAAGAAACGGTCTTATTCCGCTTTTGAACTCTGAAATATGCCTTGCAAGATTAGCGGCAATCAAGACAAAATTATAATTCAAATCAGGAAGAAAACGGCGGTCAACCGCTTTAGATCTCTCCCAGACAGATTCAAAAAATGCCGGCAAATCGGCTCCGTTTCCGATATCTGCCGAAAACGCGCGCGTATGAACTTCTATAATGACTTCTTCTTTGTTACAGGTAAAACCGCTTCCAGCGCTGTCGTAAATACTATAACCGAGAGAGACAAGGATCCTTCTGACGTCGTCGATCCTTAAGTCATCTACCAGAACGTCGACGTCGTTCATTGAACGGAGTTCTGAATCGGGATAGAACAAAGAATAGACAAGTCCGTTAAGAGGAATATAATTGATCCCCTCGGAATTCAGCTGTTTTTCAAACTCTCCGAAATAATATTTTCTCTTTACGTACAAATAAATCTCGTTGTGAAAACAATTTCTGAGTTTTTCTCTGACATCGCCTTTAGGAATAAAACTGCGAAGCTGAACCCATATTATTCCGCAAATGTCCTGTATTTTTGCAGTTTCAAGAAGTTTTTCGTAAGAAAAATCATAATCAGGTTTTGACGTCGAACGGCCTTCAACGTAGTCGGAAAGAGCAGTTACAATCAATTTTTCTTCATTATTCATAGTTCTTCCCGCCTTATAAAACCGTGATTAAGAAGACTACCGGTAAAACTGTCGTAAAGATTCTCCGCTTTACTTTCTTCAAGCGAAAGAATTGAGACAAGATCGGCAACAGCGTGACTGCGCTCCGTATCCTTTGACAGAATCATGAACAGAACCTTTTCTCTGTCGCTTATCTGTTTTATATAACCGGATTCTCCGGGACGCTTTTTTATATTTACAAGAAAGTTTTCTCCGCACACCGTGCGAAGAAAGATGCCGTCGTTTATTACGTAATTCATTAAACAAACCTTTCAAAAAAGAAAAAATCAAAATGTGACAACTGCGCCTTTGCCGTCAGAGCCGTATTCTATCAGTTCTGAATCAAGAATATTACTGTCAACAGCTTTGAAAAATGATTCTTTTGAAGGATATATCGGTTTAAATCTGTCTAATACCTCTTTGGACTTTGCAGCAGAGTTTTCAAGAAGAGCAGCAATAATAGAAAGCTGAACTTCTGCGGAAACAACGCAGGCTAGTTCGTGGTTTTCTATTCTGTAATTTGCACCGTGCCCTTTTCCGACCGCTCCGCCTATGCAAGGCTGAATAGCCGGCATTACGGAAGCAATGTCTCCCATATCGGTACAAGCCGAACTCCAGCCGTTTCCTCTTATTGCTCTGTCTTCTCCCAGAAAAGAACCAACTGCTTCAAACGCTACGTCGAGAAGACCGGGATCGTTTATAAGCGGAGCATATCCCGGGCGGTCAAGCACCTCCACGTTTGCGCCTATGGAAAGCGCAGAACCGGCAAGAGCCCGATTGATCTTTCTGTTTTCTCTTATTATCGATTCAAGAGAAGCGCCGCGAACGTAACTCTCCATAGTTACGACGTCGGGAATCGCGTTTACAGAAGTTCCTCCGTAATTGATTATCGGATGGAAACGTATATGATCGTTATCAAGGAACGTTTCACGAAGTGCGTTTACCGCGTTCATTCCGAGATTTGCGGCGTAAAGGGCGTTTACTCCGAGATTAGGAGACCCTCCTGCGTGAGAGGAAACTCCCTTGTATCTGATGTTTTTAACAATACATCCGTTTTGCCCTCTATTGCAAACAAAAGCGTTCCCCCCTGTGGTATGAACCATAAATGCTATATCACAGTCATCAAAAAGACCTCTGTACATAAGTTCGGTCTTTCCGCCGTAATATCTGATTATTCCTTTCCTGCGCAATTCTTCACGTTCTTTCAATTCAAGAAGTTCTTCGGCAGGAACTGCAAACAGTCTGACCGAACCTGAAAGACCTTCTGTAACCGCCTTGTTTTTCAATGCGGCGGCAATTCCGAAAAGTGCAGCTGACTGGGCATGATGACCGCACGCGTGTACGGCTCCCGTCACAGGATCGGCATCCGGATGAGTCGTGCAGATAACTGAATCAAGCTCTCCCATAACAAGAATGCGAGGTCCCGGTCTTCCGGTCTGAACGTCAACGTAAAAGCCAGGAATATTTCCCACGTAATTTACTTTACAACCAAGTTCTTCATATTTTGCAGCAAGATATTTTTGCGTATTCCATTCTTTATATCCGGTCTCGGGATGTTTCCAGATATGACCTTCTATCTCTAAAATCAAATCTCTGAATCTTTCAACAGAGTTTGCTATAACACTTTTATCCATATCGCCCTCCTGATTTTATTATATTGATTTTCATCAAAAAAGTCAACTGCAAAACGGTACGATTCATCACATCGCATTGACTTTTTTCCTAATATGATTATAATATTATTATCCACTCAGAAAGGATGATATAAAATGAAACGAATCAACAAAAGCATTTTTTTCATTTTAATTGCTGCAACAGTTTTTCTAATATTATCCTCATGCAGCAACAACGCAAAAAATAACGTTCCGTCAACAACGGAAGCAAATAAAGGCATGGATGCTGTCACTCAGAATACTGAAGTAACAGATAATTCCGAAATTCCCGCTCCACCCAACGGAGGACCGTTATACCCTGCCGGGACTGATTATTATTTCTACACCGAAGGCGAAGAAGAAGAGAACGGAAGCGTTTTTAAAATCAACAAAGATTTTAAAGTATCTTTCTTCAACACAAAATTTCCAGGACTGTTCAACAGATTCAGTATAGTATATAACTCTGAAAGTCCGCTGAAAATCAGCGTTGCTTTTTCAAAAAAAGGCGAAATACAGGTTGACAACTTCTTTCTTGAGGCCGGCAACAATATAAAATTCAGAGGTCTTATTTCAAGTTATCTTGACCGGGGAGAAGCGGACTCAATTGAAAGCATAACTTTCAACACGCTTGACGGAAAGACTTCTGCCTTCTCAATCAGCGAGTTCAGCTGCGACCGAATTAACGTGTACAGCGCGAAATCATATTTTCTGTCTAACGACAGATTCAAAATAGGAATACGGCTGTCGTGGGGCGGCGGAATCAACTATATAGAAGATAAAAACTGCACCGTTCCGGATCTTGTCAATCTTATTAACAGCAACGACACAGGCAGACTTGTTCAGCAGTCATATTACGGAACGTATTCAAATGATGAATATACAGCCGCAGATTACAACAACAACGTATGGCCTTACAATCCCGTGCAGGGAGGCGACAGATTCGGCCACGCCAGCAGACTGATAGACCTTGAGATCACCGAAAATTCCGTCTATATAAAAGCACAGCCGCAGGACTGGGCACAGGATAACAAGATCACTCCGAGTTATATGGAGAATACTTACACATTATGCGACGACCACATTCTCGTAAACAACAGATTCGTTGATTTTTCCGGATGGACGCACCGTTTCGCTCATCAGGAATTGCCGGCATTTTACGTAGTAAGCTATCTGGACAAATTCGTATGGTATAACGGATCAAAGGGATGGACCGGAGATGAACTGACGGAGCGTGACGATCTTCCGTTCTGGGGAGATCCGCAGTACACTCTATCATGCAGATTTCCTTTTAGAGAAAGCAATACAGAAACCTGGTGCGCATGGGTTTCTTCAGAGTCTGATTTCGGTATAGGAATATACGTTCCTAACATCGATATGCTGCTCGCAGGAAGACACAACTACACCGGAATCAAAGCGTCCGAGGCAGGACCCACAAACTACGTTGCCCCTCTTATGACTATCAAGCTTGTTTCGTTCGTCCCGATAGAATACAGTTACGTTATTACAACGGGTTCTGAAGAACAAATCAGAAACACATTTTATAATAACAAAGAGTTCACAAGCAATGATTCTTTGCGAAACAGTTATCAATCAATGCGAATAAAAGACGATCAATAAATTTAACCGTCCGGAAAACCGGACGGTTATTTTTACCGCAGTTATAAAAGAAGAAAAAGACGCGTCGCTGTAGTATCGGTAACACCGATTTACTTATTATAACAGAAATGGCAGACACGTGTCCGCCATTTTTATAAATCAAACAATCCCCGTTACGGCTAATATTATATCCCCCCCCGCTTTTTGTCAAGTGCTCGTTATAAAAAGATTCTCCCCTGCAGGATTTCCTGCAGGGGATTGGTCTTAAATTTCAAATTAATACTTGTATCTCAGCATATTCCATGAATGCTTTTTGAGTGTTGCAGTCAAATCGTCTCCGAGAGGAACGTTAACGGGAGAAACGTTCTCTTCATCTTTGGTGTTAATTGCTTTAAGATCATCGTTATACAATTCAACGTGTTCGATAAGCGTGACCTTGCCGTAATCTTCAAAACACGTTTCAAGTTCCGCGTCTTCGTCCAGAGAACGGTTTACGGCAAATACGACCAGTTCGTTTTTCTCTTTATTGTCGATAACTGACGCTTCAACGTAAGGAACGTCTTTAAAGTGCTTTGTAGAATACTTATCCGAAGTTATGACAGCGTTCATTGTTGTTCCGCGGCCATAATTGGAAGCGTAACTGAACGGATAGAAAATTGTCTGCGCCCAGGCTTTACCACCGTTTTCGGTCATTATCGGAGCGATAACGTTTACAAGCTGAGCAAGGCAAGCGATCTTTACACGGTCTGCGTTATTCTGAAGAGTAATAAGAAGACATCCTACAAGAAGAGCGTCTTCATAGTTATAAACGTCTTCGAGCTGATGAGGAGCGACAGACCAGCGTTCTACGTGATCGTTGCGGCTGTGGAACCAGACGTTCCACTCGTCAAACGACAGATTTACTGTCTTATTACTTCTCTTTTTAGCTTTAACAGAGTCACAAACAGAAACCACGTCTTTGATGAACTTGTTCATCTCGGTAGATTTCGCGAGAAATTCGGGGGTGTTCTCATCAATATTGTTATAATACGAATGCAAAGAAACGTAATCAATATTATTGTAGGTTTCTTCAAGAACTTTACGTTCCCAATCAATGAACGTTCCCATACCGGGACCGGAGCTTCCGCAAACGACAAGTTCGATAGAAGGGTCTGTCCACTTCATCATTTTTGCCGCTTCGGCGGCGGTGCGTCCGTATTCTTCGGCTGTCTTATGACAGATCTGCCATTCGCCGTCCATTTCGTTACCGAGGCACCAAAGCTTTATTCCGAAAGGCTTTTCAAAGCCGTTTTCCCGACGTTTGCTTGCATAATAAGAATCGTTTTCAGAATTGCAGTATTCAACAAGATTTTTAGCGTCCTGAGGTCCGCGTGTACCGAGATTGACTGCAAGCATGACCTGAGAGTCGACTTTCTTCGCCCACTGCTGGAATTCATCGATACCTACCTGATTGGTTTCAATAACTCCCCACGCCAGTTCTTCTCTTCTCGGGCGTTTTGATTTGTCGCCGGTACCGTCTTCCCAGTTATAGCCTGAGACAAAATTGCCTCCGGGATATCTGACCACAGGAACGTTCATCTCTTTTACAAGATCTGCGACGTCTTCACGGAATCCGTCCTTGTCAGCCGTGGGATGGTCCGGTTCGTAGATTCCTCCGTAAACTGCTCTTCCGAGATGCTCGATAAAAGAGCCGTAAAGTCTCTTGTCTATTTCGCCGATACTGAAGTTTTTGTTGACCAGTATTTTTGCTTTCATATACTTCCTCCTGAAGTTTTATTTTTTATATCTGTCACGAAGTAAAGAAGAATCATAGTAAATCTTATCCTTTTCTTTCAACGTCATTGTCCCGTTATCAACCGAGATAATATTAACGCTGCAATTGTAAGGGACTCTCCCCTGCCAGAAATCATGTTTGTCTTCGTAAAAATAATTCAGCATTGCACGAACGGCACATCCGTGAGAAGAAACGAGAACGGAATTATAATTTTTCTTTGATAGTTCAAAAAGAAAATCCTGCGTTCTTCTCTTTATGTCTTTGATAGACTCACCCTCAGGGAAAGCGGGCATATCAGTCGGGTTATTTAAGTATCCGCGAAGTAATTTGACGGTTTCCGGATCTCCGTCAATAAAAGAATAATTTTCATAAATTCCCATTGAGAATTCTATCAATCTCTCATCAATAATAACAGGTACGTCGTTTCCGCTCTCTGAAAGAATGATATTTGCTGTATCAAGCGCACGCTTCAAAGGGGAAGAAAAGCACACGTCAAACTTTATATTTTCTTCCTTCATGGCTTTACCGGTAAGTTCGGCAAGTATTACACCGGCTGAATTAAGAGGAGTATTTGTCCTTCCCTGTATTCTGCCGTTTTTATTGGCATCGGTTTCACCGTGCCTGATCAGGTATATTATCACTTTTAGACTCCAATCTGTTTATAGGTAAATTATAATAATATAATCGCTGAAAGTCAATCGAAATCAAAAAAAATATCGGCGGTGCGAACTGGCGCACCGCCGATATCCTTGTCAAACAACAATTCAAAAAACTAATTATTCGATTTCAAGACGCTTAGAGGTTTTAGGTTCCTCTGCTTTTTTAGGCAAAGTCACTCTCAGAACACCGTTTTCAAGTTTTGCAGTGATAGCGTCTTTGTTGATCATAGACACGTCAAAGCTTCTTGAATACTTGCCGTAAGAACGTTCACAGCGCAGATAATTATTTTTCTTGTCGCTGTCTTCATATTCAGAATGTCTTTCGGCGTTGATGGTCAGAACGTCGTCTTCAACGTCAAGCGTGACGTCTTCTTTTGCAAAGCCCGGTAAATCGGCTTCAAGAACGTAACTGTCCCCGCGGTCAATGATATCAGTACCAAATCCCGCAAGGCTGTCCGATGAGAAATCTCCGAAAAGCTTTCTCTCGAGTTCTTCCATTTCACGGAATGGATAGTAGTTGTAAACTGTTGAATGATTGTTTCTGCGATAAGGTGTAAGTCCGAACATAATAAGTACCTCCAATATATAGATAAATATTTTTATTAATCATTATTTGCCCTTTCCGTAGAACCGTAAGGCAAATCCGGTAACGGTGCAGACAATCTGCAGGAGAAGCTTTAATTGTTTCCGCATCTCTTTCTTACAATTCATATTATAACGGGAGAAATCGGATATTGTGTTACAGAATTATGTCCAAATTGTAAATATTAGCAGTTATAATGCTAGAGTGCTAAGAATTTTAACAGCAGAATACTTTTAAATATCCTTTTGCTCCGCATCATTTGGCAGATAATTAAATTTCTTGCCAAAAAGCCGTGTGACGTACTAATATCGATTGTAATAAAAAAATAATATTTCATTATTGAATATTTTTTTATATTGTGATATTATTTAATCAAATTGATCAATAAATGTCAGGAGAAGGCTATAATGAAAATGACGTTCAGATGGTACGGAGACAACGATCCCGTCACACTTGAAAAAATCAGTCAGATTCCGAACATGTCCGGAATAGTTTCCGCAGTATACGACGTTTCACCGGGCGGAGTATGGTCGAACGAGAGTATCGAACATATAAAAAAAGCCGCCTCAGAGCACGGCCTTGAATTTGAAGTAGTGGAAAGCGTTCCCGTCCCGGAAGACATAAAACTCGGAAACGAAAAGGCTCCCGAACTTATTTCAAATTACATAGAAAACGTTCGCCGTCTCGGAAAAGCAGGAGTTAAATGCATATGCTACAATTTCATGCCTGTCTTCGACTGGCTCAGAAGCGAGCTTGCACGTCCCCGCAAAGACGGATCAAACTCTCTTGCGTATGATGAAGAGACGGTACTGAAACTTAATCCGCTGGAGACTGAACTTTCCCTTCCCGGGTGGGACGCAAGTTACACTCACGAAGGACTGAAGGCGCTTTTGAAGCAGTACGAATCTCTCGGAGAGGAAGGACTATGGAAAAACGTAAGAGTTTTCCTCGAAGCAGTCATACCGGAAGCAAAAAAAGCGGGCATCAATATGGCAATCCATCCGGATGATCCACCGTGGGGAATTTTCGGTCTGCCGAGGATAATTACCGACAGAGACAATCTGAAACGTTTTCTCGATATCGTCCCGGAAACAAACAACGGACTTACGTTCTGCACCGGTTCTCTCGGAGCAGATCCAAACAATGACCTTGTGAAAATGGCGGAAGAATTCTGCGACAGAATTCATTTTGTTCATCTCAGAAATATTCTTATTACCGGAGAAAGAAAGTTTGAAGAGGTTGGACATCCGACGTCCTGCGGTTCGATCAATATGTACGGTATAAGCAAAGCGCTTATAAAAGGCGGATTCAAAGGATACGTCAGACCCGACCACGGAAGAATGATATGGGGCGAAACCGGAAAATACGGATACGGTTTATACGACAGAGCGCTCGGAGCAGCTTATATTACCGGATTATGGGAGGCAATCGAAAATGACGTTCATCAATGATGATTTTTTACTTAAAACAAAAACCGCAAGAATCCTGTATCACGATTATGCGGAAAAGATGCCGATAATCGATTATCACTGTCACATAAGCCCGAAAGAAATCGCCGAGGACAGACGTTTCGACAACATAACACAGGTATGGCTCGGAGGAGACCATTATAAATGGCGTCTTATGCGTTCAAACGGAATAGATGAAAAGTATATAACCGGAGACGCAGACGATTATTCAAAATTTGAAAAATTTGCTGAAATGATGCCTAAAGCGATCGGCAATCCGATGTATCACTGGTGTCATCTTGAACTGAAAAGATATTTCGGCTTTGACGGCGTTATTTCAAAAGAAACTGCTAAAGAAATCTGGAATTTATGCAGTAAAAAACTTTCTGAAAGAAACTTCTCGGTAAGGAATCTTATTAAAAAATCCAAAGTTAAATTTATAGGTACCACAGACGATCCCGTTGATTCACTTGAATGGCATAAAGTAATTGCAAAAGATAATTCGTTTGATACGGTCGTTATTCCTTCGTTCAGACCGGATAAGGCAATCAACATCAATAAAGCGGGCTTTTGCGACTATATAGCCAAATTATCTGAGGTTTCCGGAACCGAGATCAACACGTTTGACAGTCTTGTCGAAGCTCTTTCGTCCAGACTTGATTTCTTTATCGGATACGGGTGCAAGGCGACCGACCACGGTCTCGACTATCTTGTTTTCACTCCTGTGACCGACGCTGAAGCAAACAGAACACTGAAAAAAGCACTTGAAGGAAAAGAATTAACCTTTGAAGAGACGGAAGGATTCAAAACCGCTTTATTGATAAAGCTTGCGGAAATGTATGCAAAGCGCGATATAGTTATGCAGCTTCACTTCAACGTTCAGAGAAGCGTCAACTCAGTAATGCTGGAGAAACTCGGTCCCGATACCGGTTTTGACTGTATACGCTCTTTCGACTGCAGTATGTGGCTGTCAGGTTTGCTTAACGAGCTATACAAAAACAACGCATTGCCGAGAACGGTTCTCTATTCGCTAAATCCAAATGACAACGAAATCATTTCGTCAATCATGGGCAGTTTCCAGGGAACCGGCGCCGAGGGTAAGATCCAGCACGGCTCCGCATGGTGGTTCAACGATTCAATTTCCGGAATGGAAGCACAGATGAAATCACTTGCAAACTTATCTCTGCTTGGAAATTTCATAGGAATGCTCACAGATTCAAGAAGTTTTCTTTCTTATACGAGACATGAATACTTCAGAAGGATACTCTGCAATATGATAGGAGAGTGGGTCGAAGACGGTTTGTATCCGTCCGACCTGAGCACCCTCGGAAAAATCATTCAGGATATCTGTTATAACAATGCATTTAAATACTTTAAATATTGAGGAGATTAAAATGAAAACAGCTGTCGTTACCGGAGGAGCCGGCGTTATCTGCTCCGGATTTTCAGAATTTCTTGCTTCAAAAGGATACAAGGTGGCTCTGCTGGACTATTCGATAGACAGAGCAGAGGCGCTTGCAGAAAAACTCTGCGGAGAAGGATATACAGTAAAAGCTTATAAATGCAACTGCGTGGACAAAGCCAATATTGAAGAAGTTCACGAGCAGATACTCAAAGATTTCGGAAAATGTGACCTTCTCATAAACGGAGTAGGAGGAAACAATCCCCGCGCAACAACCGTACATGAAGAATTTCAAAAGGGCGATGAAAACGCAGATTTTCTGACGTTCTTTAATATTGAAGAAAAAGGATTCGATTTTGTGTTTGACCTTAACCTTAAAGGCGTTCTTCTTCCCTCTCAGGTATTTATTAAGGACATGATAGGAAGAAAAGGATGCTGCGTAATCAACATTTCTTCAATGAACGCTTACCGTCCTCTTACCAAAATTCCTGCATATTCAGCAGCTAAAGCAGCCGTCAGCAACTTTACCAGCTGGCTCGCTGTCCATTTTGCAAAAGAAGGAATCAGAGTGAATGCTATCGCTCCCGGATTCTTCGTAACTCAGCAGAACAAGTCGCTGCTGTTCAATGAAGACGGAACGCCTACTCCGAGAACCGGAAAAATCATCTCAGCCACTCCTATGGGAAGATTCGGTGAGATCAGTGAACTGATCGGGACTCTAGAATGGCTTATCGACGATGACAAATCCGGATTTGTCACAGGAATCACAGTACCTGTCGACGGAGGATTTTCCGCCTATTCAGGAGTTTAATTAAAACAATAATAATAAAAAAGCCGGAACTACGAAACGTAATTCCGGCAATTTTATTTTTTCAGTCGGCAAACAACGGAGTAGAGAGATATCTGTCACCGGTATCGGGGAGAAGAACAACAATCGTTTTTCCTTCATTTTCCGGCCGTTTTGCAAGGCTGATCGCTGCAAACGCTGCTGCGCCTGATGAAATTCCGACTAAGATTCCTTCATTCTTTCCTATTTCTTTTCCGGTAGCAAAGGCGTCTTCGTTTGAAACCGGTATAATTTCATCATATATTTTTGTATTTAAAACGTCAGGGACGAAACCCGCGCCTATTCCCTGAATTTTGTGAGGTCCTGCTACTCCTGTCGAAAGAACAGCACTGGACGCCGGTTCAACAGCAACGGCTTTTACGTTGGGATTTTTTGATTTCAGGTATTCGCCAACCCCTGTCAAAGTTCCTCCGGTTCCGACACCTGCCACAAAGATATCAACTGTCCCGTCGGTATCTTCCCATATTTCAGGACCTGTATGTTCCCTGTGAGCGGTCGGGTTTGCAGGATTGACAAACTGACCCGGAATGAAGCTGTTCGGTATTTCTGCTGCAAGTTCGTTTGCCTTGGCTATAGCGCCCTTCATCCCTTTTGAGCCTTCCGTGAGAACGATTTCAGCGCCGTACGCTTTGATTAGTTGACGGCGTTCAACCGACATAGTCTCCGGCATCGTAAGGATAATCCTGTAGCCTCTTGCCGCTGCTACGGAAGCAAGACCGATACCCGTATTTCCGGAAGTAGGTTCGATTATAACCGAACCTTCTTTTAGTTTTCCTGAAGCTTCAGCGTCGTCAATCATAGCTTTGGCAATTCTGTCCTTTACAGAGCCTGCGGGATTAAAATATTCAAGCTTTGCTACAACTTTGGCCTTGAGACCGTATTTTTTTTCGATATGAGTAAGTTCAAGAAGAGGTGTTTTTCCGATCAACTGATCGGCAGAAGTATAAATAGACATGATTACTTTTCCTTTCATGTGAAATAATAATTATTGGTAAAAAATTTATATCGCATTAAAACCGTTTTCAAGGTCGGCAATAATATCGTCGATATGTTCCGTACCTATGGAGAGACGAATTGTATTTGGCTTGATACCCTGATCGAGCAATTCTTCAAGTGACAACTGCGAATGCGTGGTAGAAGCAGGATGTATTACAAGGCTCTTAACGTCCGCAACGTTTGCAAGGAGTGAGAAAATTTTCAGGTTATCAATGAATTTCCATGCTTCCTCCTGACCGCCTTTTATATCAAAGGTGAATATCGAGGCGCCTCCGTCAGGAAAGTATTTTTTATAGAGAGCATGGTCGGGATGATCCGGAAGCGACGGGTGATTGACTTTTTCCACGAGCGGGTGCTTTGAAAGATATTCAACGACTTTTTTTGTGTTTTCAGCGTGTCTGTCCAACCTTAACGACAATGTTTCAACGCCCTGAAGAAGCAGGAAAGCGTTGAAAGGAGAAATACAGGCACCGGTATCACGTAGCAGTATCGCTCTGATAAACGTAACGAAAGCAGCCGGTCCTACGGCATCGTAAAAAGATACTCCGTGATAACTCGGATTAGCCTCTGCGATATTCGGAAATTTTCCGCTTGCCTTCCAGTTGAAATTGCCGGATTCAACTATTATTCCTCCCAGAGTTGTTCCGTGACCGCCGATAAATTTTGTGGCGGAATGGACCACCACGTCCGCTCCGTGTTCTATCGGACGGATCAAATACGGAGTTCCGAACGTATTGTCAATGACGAGCGGAATTCCGTGTCTGTGGGCAATCCCGGCAACTGCATCGATATCAGGAATATCGCTGTTAGGATTTCCGAGCGTTTCAAGAAATATCGCGCGTGTGTCATCTGTAATTGCCGCTTCGACCTCGTCAAGATCGTGTACGTTTACAAACGTTGTTTTTATTCCGTATTGCGGAAGTGTATGAGAAAGAAGATTGAACGTTCCGCCATAAATAGTCTTCTGGGCAACGATATGTCCACCGTTTGCAGCAAGAGCTTCGATGGTATAGTTTATCGCCGCAGCTCCGGACGCTAAGGCCAGAGCCGCGCTTCCACCCTCAAGGGCTGCAATCCTCTTCTCCAGAACGTCCTGCGTAGAGTTTGTCAATCTGCCGTATATATTGCCTGCATCGGCAAGCCCGAATCTGTCGGCTGCATGTTTACTATTGTGAAAAACATAAGAAGTTGTCTGATAAATCGGAACAGCGCGTGAATCGGTTGCCGGATCAGCCTTCTCCTGTCCAACGTGTAATTGTAAAGTTTCAAATTTATACGTGCTCATATTTATTTCCTTTTCCATCTGATATTAAAGTAAAAATAAAGTTCGAATTAGTGTTTTAAAATCTGTTTTAATCTCCCGGACATATAAATCAACGTCTTTTTCATAACGCTAACACTAACAGACGAATACATCTGCTTTACAGAAATTCCGGGAGTAAAGCATTCGAAATAAATATAATTCATTAACGTTATCCATTACTCTTTTGCTCATTTTCGCACCTGCTTTATAATTTGACCGTATTATATCACAGTTAAGGACGTTTGTAAATTCGTTTATATTTATTATTGGCGATAACCGAAAGTTATCACCAATGCTTTTTTAAATCTCTTTATACAGCATCAACTCTTTTACGTATTCTTCTCCGTAAACCGAGAGATTACTCCCCTTTCTCACAATATAACCAATTGTGATAGGATCCTCCTCTTTCATTTTTATCCCGACAAGTCCCTGCAGTATCGAGTCCTCTTTTGAAAGCATTCCAGATCCAACAGAATACCCTTCGAGTTCGGCAATAATTTCCATCGTGGTTGCACGATCGTCTGACTTGATCATCTTGTCAAAAGAGTAATCCGACATAGCCTCTTCCATTATATAGAAATTACCGTCGTTGCTCTGATCAAAGAAAACACACGGATAATCTCTCATTTCCTCTATTGATATTTCTTTTTTTCCCGAAAACTTATGATTTTTCCATACGTATACATAAGTATCTCTTTTCATAAGGGGAGTAAATTCCAACTGATAGTCGCGAAAAATCTTTTTTATAAGAGATTCATTGGAGCCGGAAAAAGAGATTATACCCACTTCACTTTTCATGCTTCCAACGTCGTCAAGCACTTCTTTGGTTTTTGTCTCGTGAATAGAAAAAACGTACTTTTCCGGTCTCATCTTTCTGATCACTTCGGTAAAAGCTTTGATTGCAAAATTATAATGCTGGGTAGATACGGAAAATTTTTCCTTTCCGGTGTCGCCGGACAAATAACGATCTTCCAATATTTCGTACTGCCCGACCGCTTTTTTCGCATAAGTAAGAAATTCTCGCCCATCATCAGTTAGAGAAATCCCTTTATTCGTTCTTTCAAATATCAAAATTCCGAGTTCGTCTTCCAACTCTTTAATACTTGCGGAAAGTGCCGGCTGAGAAACGTATAGTTTGGTAGACGCTTCACGCATAGAAGACGACCCTGCAACCGCCAGAACGTATTTAAGTTGTGTAATATTCATAAAGCCTCTCTTTATTTAACATACTTAGCTTTATATTCATTATTAATTTCGGCGATTTCTTTTGTCCCGTCTATATAAGGTTGATAAATACTATCTACCTTACCGCCTCCGCGTATATCGCATCCGGAGCAAAATTCGCATTCTGATACGCAATTACCGTACAAAGCTTCCCGCACGATTTTTTCTCTTTCCTCACGCGTTGTGTCTTTAATTAAAATCGATTTCATTTCTATATTTACTCCCGTTTATCCAAGTACGGAAGATATTTTTCCTCCTCCGATCACACATCCTTCATAGTCATAAAAAACAGCGGATTGGCCTGGCGTAGCAGCTCTGACAGGATCCACGAAAGTTATTTTTGCAAGGCCATCGCCCCAGGATTGAACCAACGCCGGTTGGGCAGAGTGTCGGTAGCGAACTTTCACCATACATTCGAACACTTCGTTTCCGTTAAATCCGGGAACGCTCATAAAATTCATATCACCGCACATTATTTCTCTGCTATAGAGCGATTGTTCGCTTCCGATCACCACTTCGTTTTTATCAGAGCGGATTTCTTTTACGTAAGCCGGATACCCGAGAGCGATGCCGAGACCTTTTCTCTGACCGACAGTATAGTAAAATATACCTTTATGACGCCCAACGGTATTACCGTTTTCATCTACAAAATTGCCTTCCAATTCAGAATCTGACACAGAACGGCTTGTAATAAAATCCGCATAGCTGCCTTCAGAAACAAAACATACTTCCTGGGAATCCGGTTTTGAAGCAATCGGAAGTTTCAGGTCTTTAGCTATTTTTCTAACTTCCTGCTTCGAAATATTACCAAGAGGCATAATCGTATAAGCGAGCTGTTCCTGAGTCAGCTTATAAAGCATATACGTCTGGTCTTTCTCGCCGTGTAAAGCCTTTCTGACAGTAAACCTTCCGTTCTCTTTTTTTACTATAGAAGCGTAGTGACCGGTCGCAATATAATTCGCGCCGATCACTTTTGCGTAAAACATGAGTTTTTCCCATTTAACGAATCTGTTGCATTCAACACAAGGATTTGGAGTCCGGCCGCAAAGATATTCATTTATAAAAGTATCGACAACATTTTTATTAAAATCAGATACACAGTTTATCGGATAATAAGGAATTCCGAGTTTATAAGCAACGCTCCTCGCATCGTCAATATCGCAGCAGCGCCCTTCCGAGCCATCATCAGCCTGCCAAACACGAAGCGTAACGCCAATAACGTCATATCCGGCATTTTTCAGAAGATACGCCGCAACAGCGCTGTCAACTCCGCCGGACATTCCGACAATTACTTTATCCATTCTGATTATATTTTAATGCCCGTTCTTTTTTCGTAATCTTCGAGCGCAGACTGAATAGCCTCTTCGGCAAGGACGCTGCAGTGCATTTTATAATCCGGAAGCCCGTCAAGAGCTTCTGCAACGGCTTTATTAGTTAATTTCTTCACTTCGCAAACCGGCTTTCCTTTAATCATCTCGGTCGCCATAGAACTTGAAGCAATCGCGCTGCCGCATCCGAACGTCTCAAATTTAACGTCAGCAACTATTCCGTTTTCAATTTTCAAATACATTTTCATAATGTCACCGCATTTTGCGTTTCCGACTTCACCTATCCCGTTAGCGTCTTCAATAACTCCTACGTTACGGGGATTACGAAAATGATCCATAACCTTTTCACTGTATAATGCCATGATAATTATCTCCTATTAAAATTATAAAATAAATTCTTTCTTTCCGGAAGTCAGGTCTCTCCAGATAGGTGAGAACCCGCGCAAATAACCGACAACATCTTTGACCGATTCTACAATATAATCAGTTTCTTCATCTGTTATATCTTCTCCAAGACTCAAACGGAGTGAACCATGAGCCACGTCATGAACCCGGCCAATCGCAAGAAGAACGTGGCTGGGATCAAGTGAACCGGAAGTGCACGCACTGCCGGACGACGCGCATATACCTTTGTCGTCAAGAAGCAAAAGAAGCGATTCCCCTTCTATTCCCTCAAAGCAGAAATTTACGTTGCCCGGCAAGCGACGTCTTTCGTCTCCGTTCAATGCGGAATGCGGTATTTGTTTAAGACCTTCGATAATTTTATCTCTTACGGCAGTCAGCCTTGAAGCGTTTTTCTGCATATTTGAAATAGCTTCTTTAAGCGCAGCAGACATTGAAACGATTCCTGCGACGTTCTCCGTCCCGGCGCGTTTACCTTTTTCCTGAGCTCCGCCTTCAATGATATTTGATAATCTAATACCTTTTTTAGCGTATAGAAAGCCGACTCCTTTCGGACCGTGAAATTTATGTGCGGACGCAGAAAGCATATCGATATTATCATTTTTAACGTTGACCGGAATATGTCCAATCGCCTGAACCGCATCAGTGTGAAACAAAACGTTTTTTCGACGGCAGAGTTCTCCGATTTCTTTTATAGGCTGGATTGTACCTATCTCGTTGTTAGCAAACATTATGGAAACGAGGCAGGTATCATCGCGAATAGCAGACTCGATTTCGGAAGGAATCACGATACCGTTCTCATGAACGTCTACCAATGTGATTTCGAACCCTTCTTTTTTAAGTTTTTCAAGCGTATGAAGGACTGCATGGTGTTCAAAAGCAGAAGATACTATATGCATTTTCCCGTTTTTCCGCCCGAGTTCCGCGGCGGAACGTATTGCCTGATTATCTGCTTCGCTTCCACCTGACGTAAATATAATTTCACGAGGCTCGGCTCCGATAAAAGACGCTATTTCCTCTCTTGATTTTTCAAGCAGTTCTTTTGCTTTTTGCCCATGACTGTATAAACTGGATGGGTTACCCCAGGATTCATTCAAAACAGATAACATTGCGTTTACGGCAGTATCACTCATTTTAGTTGTTGCGGCGTTATCCGCATAAATCATACTTATCAACTCCATGTCAAAACTTTTTAATCATTATAATCCTATTTGCCTACCGTGTCAATAGGTAAATAGGATTTTTTACCATTCAAACAAAAATACTTGATTTACCTATCTGATTACTGTATAATATAATAAATCCAAAAAGGAGTCCTGAAGAAATGATTTCAACAAAAGGAAGATATGCGATAAGATTAATGCTGGATATTGCCGAAAACGGGAAAGATAAATACGTTCCGCTTAAAGAAATCGCCGAGAGACAGGATATATCCAAGAAATATCTTGAAATAATAGTAAAGGATCTTGTATCAGCCGGTCTACTTGTCGGAACAAGCGGAAAAGGCGGCGGATATAAACTGGTAAGGTCTCCTGAAGATTATCCGCTTGGAGAAATTCTGGAACTTATGGAGGGATCGTTTTCTACCGTAGCATGCATAGCAGACGGAGCATCTCCCTGCCCAAGAGCGTCAATTTGCAAAACTCTTCCGCTCTGGATCGAATACGACAAAATCAAGCACGATTTCTTCTACGGCAAACGCCTTTCAGATTTGTTATAATAGTTTTTTAAAACAAAAAGCTGTGCGGTCTTTTATGACCGCACAGCTTTTTGTTTAATATGGTTTCAATCAAAGTATTTTATTTAACAGCGTCGACGTAACGTTTGGCAATCTGCTCTATTGAATCATAATCATTGTTGTCAAGCAGATCTTTATTGACAAGCATTCCGGAAAGCCCGAGACCGCAAGCGCCGGATTTTATATATTCTGCTGCTGCGTCAAGAGTAATTCCTCCGACTGCGAGAAGCGGAATATCAGGAAAAGGAGCTTTCAGGGATTTTATATATCCCGGTCCCATTGATCCTGCAGGAAATACTTTTACAAAATCCGCACCGTATCTGTAAGCAGACGCTATTTCAGTTGCGGTGAAAGCGCCGGGGATCGAGATCAAGCCCAGCTTGCGTGTCATTTTTATAATCTCCGGATTGGTATCCGGAGAGACTATATATTCCGCTCCGGCATCGGCAACAATTCTTAATTGTTCGGAAGTCATTACAGTTCCTGCGCCAATTGATGCGGAATCGCCGTAACGGCAGCGCAGAGTTTTTATAGCGTCTGCCGTGTCAGATATTTTCCCTGTCCTGTCAACAGTGATCTCAATACATCTGATACCGCCCCGAATCAAAGAATCGCAAAGATCCGTAAGTTTTGCTTTTTCTATTCGACGCAAGATAACAATTATTTTGTTTTCCAGAATAAAATCTTTTGTATTCATATTCAACACCCGATATATTCTATACTCAGCGGTTTTTGTGTTTTTTGAAGGTGAAAATCACTCTGAATAAAAGCACGGCAATGCAAAAACCGGAAAAATCTATCAAAACGTCAGCAACGCTTGAACCTCTGCCTGTAAAACTCTGAATGAATTCATCGATAACACCGACAGTCAAACCGTAAAACAATCCGTATCCGAACCATCCGAATCCAATGCTTCTGACAAGAAAAGATAAAATTGTTCCGAGGATAAAAAATTCAGTAAAGTGAGCGGTTTTTCTGACCGTTAAAACCTGCACATCATAATCTTTTATCCCTAAAAAATCTAGTAAAGGTTTCAAAAGTTTCACCACAAACCCGCTGTCTTTTCCGGATTCTTCCGGACCTTTCAGAGAATTGCTCCAGATAAAAAGCGTACATAACGTAAGCAATATTATCAATAAAATAACGACTGTTTTTTTGTTTTTCATGTTTTTATTTTGAAATCACGTTCGGATCAAACACCTTCTGAACGTATTCATAGCTTTCCAACGTTCCGATGTCATATCTCTTTCCGGGCATTTCCATAGCGTAAACGTCGGATTTTTCGCAAAGCCACGCAGCGAAACTTCCCGGAGCATCCTTTTTACATCCGCTCTCCAGAGCAGTTTTAACCAGCTTAAGATCATCCCTTGTATAATAATAAAACGGAGGGCAGCACCAGTTTGTTTCCGGAGCAGAAGACTTTTCAGTCATTTTCAGGACTTTGTCGTCTGAATCGACGGTTACGACTCCGCACTTAAGAAGTTTTTCCCTTGACGGTTCAAAATATCTCATAATGCATGAAGAATTCTTGCCAAGAGCATACTTAATAAACCTTAGCAGACTGAAATCGAGAAGGTTATCTCCTGCGATGATCAGAGAGTCAGAGTCAATACCGAGTTCATCAATTGCAAACTGTATATCGCATACTGCTCCGAGCCTTGTTTCATTAGTCTCTGTTTTATCATCAATAACCGTTATTGCCGTTTCTCTGGTTTTTGACCATTCAAGAAAATGATTGTAAAAACGGTGATTTGATATTACTATGAACTCATCGGCAATTCCGCTGCTTTCGATATCGTCGATAAGCCAGTCCAGAATAGTTCTGCCTTTGACTTTTAATAAAGGTTTAGGAAAGTTTTCAGTAAGCGGGTAAAGACGAGTGGCGTATCCCGCGGCGAGAATAATACATTTCATATTGTTTTACGACTCCGTTAATTAAAGAACAGAAAATAAATATCAATCAAGCAGAATACCGTCGGATGTAGAACAAACGCAGTCTGAATACTTATCGGTAAGCAGAGGAAATTCCGAAAGATATTCTTTCCTGACCTTTGCTCCGATGCTTTCGCTGAAGGAAGGATCAATAAGAGCCATAACGCATCCTTTGAATCCGGCGCCGGAAAATCTCGTTCCGTATACGCCTTCTGCAGTTCTTGCAGATTCGTATAATTTTTTCAATTCAGGTGAACCGGTCTCCCAGTTTACGATAGAGGACCTTCCGCTTTCCGTGCAGTATTTTCCGTACAGTTCTACGTTCCCTGCTTTCCACGCTTTGACGCCATCGATAACGCGCTGCTGCTCAGTGTACCAGTGTTCGGCACGTTTTCTCCAGTTATCCGGAAGACGGTTTTTATATTCTTCATAGACCTCTCTCGGAACGTCGCGCAAAGTGATTGCGGAAAAACTCTTTTCAACTTTGCCATTAAAAGCGGAAACAGCATAAGCTGCAGCTTTTGCTTCGTCAACGCGGTTATTGAAGGTTGTTGCCGCTAGAGTCCTCTCAAGTCCCGAAAAGAAAATCATTATTTTAAACGGCTTAGCAGAAGGATCTACCGGAATAATCTCGTGACTGTCATCGAGCATATCCATATACAACAGAGAATCTTTTCTGCAGTATATTTCACACGACTGGTCAAGTTTGCCGCTCGCTACTCCGACGTAACGATTTTCTGCCTCTCTGGATACTTCGATAAGTTCGGAGGCGCTTAGACGAATGCCGTTCAGCTTGCAAAGAGAAGACAGAAAAGTGATAATAACTGCCGCGGAGGATGACAGTCCGCCTATCGGTAGTTCACCGTTGATCACAGCGCATAATCCGACTGAAAGCGGATATCTCTTGTTAAGAGCTATTGTAGCGCCGCGAAGATGATCTGCCCAGTCCCCCTGTTTTACTTCGGGCGTTGCCCTGACGTGCCACTGAGCCCTTTTTTCAAACTGAAGGGAGGATATTTCAATTATGCCGTTCTGCTTAGGCCCGTAGGCGATATAGACTCCGCGGTCAATTGCAAAGCCGGTTATCCTGCCGAGATTGTGGTCGCTGTGAGCTCCTATCGGACAGACTCTGTAAGGAGTAAACGAAACTCCGTAAGGCTCTTTTCTGTATTTGTTTTCAAATTCATTTATTACTATCTGTCTTGAATCAGTCATTTGTCTTCTCCGTAAAATAATTTATACCATTCGGCAAATTTCCGCAATCCGGTTCTCAGCGGCGTCGAGGGTCTGAAACCGAAATCACGCTCAAGCGCAGAGCTGTCGGAATAAGTTACTTCAACGTCACCGGGCTGCATGGGAACAAGGTCGCAATGAGATGATATATCGAAATCATCCGGCAATACCCCCGCTCTTATAAGTTCTTCGGACAGTATTCTTACGAAATCCATAAGGTTTTCGGGAGAACTGTTGCCGATGTTATATACTTTTGCCGGAGCAAGAGGAAGACCGTCCTTTCCGTTTTTCTTTTCAGGAGCAGACTGCATAACGGCTATTACGCCGTCTGCGACGTCATCTATATAAGTGAAATCACGTTTGCAGTTTCCGTAATTGAATATCTTTATTTTTTCTCCTCTTCTCAGTTTTTCCGTAAAACTGAAGTAAGCCATATCAGGTCTGCCGCAAGGCCCGTAAACCGTGAAAAATCTCAGACCAGTCGAAGGAATATTATATAGCTTTCCGTATGCGTGCGCAAAAAGTTCGTTGCTTTTTTTTGTAGCCGCATAAAGAGAAACCGGAGAATCGGTCATATCGTCGACAGAATAAGGAATCTTTCCGTTTGCGCCGTATACCGATGAACTTGAAGCATAAACAAGATGTCTGACCGGGTAACGTCTGCACAATTCAAGAATATTATAAAAACCGATAATATTTGACTCAATATAAACGTCAGGGTGGTCTATAGAATATCTGACTCCGGCCTGAGCGGCAAGATTAACGACTACGTCGAAAGAATTGTCAGCAAAAAGGCGCTGCATTGGGTCTTTATCAGCAATATTGCAGTTTACGAAGTTCCAGCATTCGTATCCGAAGGAAGAAGCGGTCTTTTCAATCTCGGATAACCTGAATTTCTTCAGGGAAACGTCGTAATAATCGTTCATAGAATCCACACCGGTAATAATTATTCCGGGGAATTCTTTTAAGAGACGAATAACAAGTCCGTATCCGACAAAACCCGCCGCGCCGGTTACAAGTACCCGGCTTGTTTTCAAATCAATATTTTTTTCAACCATTTTTACTCTCCGTCTTGATTTTTCTGCAGATAATACTTATTACGGAAATTATAACGCACAGCGCTGAAACAGAAGCAAACACTGTTATCCATCCCGCTTTTTCGAGAATGAATCCGTAAACGATGCTTTGACTTCCTGCACCCAGATAAGCCGCAAAATTAAGAACTCCTGTGCAGGTCCCTCCAAGAACACGTCCGCCGACGTCAGCCGCATAAGTCCATACGACTCCGTTTATCGCATAAATACAGAATCCGGCAAAAAACAGAATCACTTCTGCCAAAATCATCTGTAACGTATGAGTCGGGCTCAAAGTCAGGAACAAACCTACAAGTACCGCCGCAGATAAAGAAGAAATAATAATTGCAGGCAGTCTGTCATTCGGGCAGAATTTGTCTGTCAGAACCGGGACAAGGAGCGCTCCTACGCCCATTCCGACAGGAAGCGCCATCGATTGTATAAGACCGTTTGCTATATCAATATCAAATTTATCTACAAAATACAGCGGTATCCAGGTCACAAGACCGTATCTGGTTATGCCGGCGGCAAACGCGATAAAAATCCATGGGATAAATCTTTTGTTCGTCAGCACCGCTTTGTAAGGATAAAAGAAACCTTTTCCGGTTATCTGCTTTTTCAATCCTTCTTCATAATCCGAATTATCGTCCTTTCCTTCCTTGTAATCGGGCAAACCGATTTTCGAAGGAGAACCTTTGGCGAATAATTTGAAAAATATCACCATTGTCAAAGGAAGTACTGCAGGAATAAAGAACGCTGCTCTCCATCCGAGAGAAGGAAACAATTTCAAAGAAGAAGCTACCGCCAACGCTGCTACGACCTGTCCAAACCCCGAGAAAGCGTATGCGAAGCCTACAGCAAATCCCCTTTTCTTTTTCGGGAACCATCTCGTGATGGTCGCAATTCCCGGCGCCCACGCCATCGACTGAAAAAATCCGTTGAACGCCCAGATAATAACCATAACCGGGAGCGACCGCTGAAATCCGAAAATGACGTTTGCCGCAACCGACAGTATTACCGCAAGAAAGATAAAAATATCCGTGTCAAAAATCTCTGAAAGCCTTCCGTTGACAAACTGACCTATTCCGTACGTCCAGAACAAAACAGACGTAATAATCCCAATATCCGATTTGGTAAACGAGAGATCTTTTATCAACGCCGCAGAAGCATTCGCCAAATTAAGTCTGCTGCAGTAAAGCGTCATATAAGTTATGCTGAAAAGAATAAGATAACGCAACGCGTATCTTCTGAACAATTTATACTGAGACCCGGTATAGCCGAGCAAAGAATCATCTTTATCCATAACCAACCTCTTAAACTTAAATATTATATCACTTTATAAAATAAAAATCAACATATACGACAAATAGTGAAAAGAGTTTTATAAAACATAATCATATTATTGACTTTAATTGTCACAATTATTATAATTAAAATTAATACCAATATATTCGGAGGAATCGATATGATCAGACAGAGCGAAAGGCCGGATTTCAACGATATAAGGAACGTTGAAATAACCGATTCTTTTTTTAAGCCTTTTTATGAAAAAATCAGAAAAATCACTATTCCGGACGTGTTCCGTAAATTCATTTCCGAAGGTGCCGTCGAAAATTATGAAAGAGTTGCCAGAGGAGAAACCGGCGGACACGTAGGTCCTCCGTGGTATCACGGACTTATATGCGAAGTGATAAGAGGGGTATCCGATCTTCTTGCAGTACAATACGATGAAATGATCGATCGGCAGCTTGACGAAATAATCGCATCTATCAGGCGAGCGATAGACGCAGATCCGGAAGGATGGCTTCATCCTTACGACACTCTTATGAAACCGCACGGAAGATTCGGTCTGAACGGAGCAAGCGCCGTTTATCAGCATGAAACGTATGATGCAGGAGCACTTTTTGAAGCAGGAGTCCATCACTACAGAGCAACCGGAAAGACTTCACTTCTTGAAATAGCGGTCAGAAACGCAAATTATTTTGTCGATCACGTCGGAGACGCGCCGAAATGGAAAATCGTATGTGAGCATTCACTCGCGGAAATGACTCTCGTAATGCTTGAAGAATTGTTTGAAGAAGAGCCGGAGCTTGCAGAAAAAGTCGGAGCAAGACGAGGCGAATATCTTAAACTGGCTAAATTCTTTGTAGATCACAAGGGCGACAATGAAGGAAGAATACAGTTTCCCAAATTTCTTCAGGAGTACGCTCAGGACCACAGACCTGCAAGAGAGCAACGTGAAGCAGTCGGACATGCAGTCAGAGCAGTTTTGTTTTATACTGCCATGGCAGACATTGCAATGAAAACAAACGATGAAGGCTTAGAGACCGCCGCAAACGCTATCTGGAAAGACATAACTGAAACAAAACTTCATATCAACGGGTGTGTAGGCGCACACAGAGATATGGAAAGATTCGGAAGTCAATATTCCCTCCCGAACGACGCCTATCTTGAGACCTGCGCAGGAGTAGCATTAATGTTCTTCGGATCGTCCATGTTCAGAATGACAGGAAAAGCCGATATATGGGACGTCGTTGAAAACACCGTTAACAATCTGCTTCCGGCAGCCGTTTCTGCAGACGGTACGCATTATACTTACGAAAATCCGCTTGAATCCCGAGGCGGACGGGAGCGTTGGTCATGGCACGGATGCCCATGCTGCCCTCCAATGCTTCTGAAGGCAGTCGGAATACTACCATCTTATATCTTCGCTCAGAAAGACGACAATTTGTGGCTGAATCTTTATATCGATTCTAAAGTAAGACTTGACGGAGCCGGAGCGGAACTTATCTCAGACGACAGCGGTGCAAAGATCATTTTCGATTGTGAAAAAGAATTAACTGCTAATATCAGAGTTCCGTCATGGGCAGAAGATTTCAAATTATTATGCAACGGAGTAGTATCCTGTTCAAGGAATGAAGGAGGATATATTTCCGTTAAGCTTAATAAAGGCAGAAACGAAATCAACGTAAGTTTCGTTAAATGCCCGGTAAAAATAATCGCTCATCCGTACGTAGGAGCAGACAGTGGACGAGTTGCAATCAATTACGGCCCGGTATTGTATTGCTGTGAAAAGCAGGTGGAAAAATGGGAAGATCTTGATCCGTTGATTTCTAAAGAAGAACCTGTATTCAACGAAGACAGGACCATTACTCTAAGAACTTCAAAGGGAGATGATCTCGTTCTTATTCCGTACAGAGACTGGAACAATCACGGAGCTCTTCCTATGAGAACGTGGTTCAGGCAGGAAGGATACGTCACCGATCCTATGAACACAGAAGGATGGGAAGGAAAACTGTACAGAAAACTTACTTTTTAAAACAAATCGGCGCTTTACGCGCCGATTATTTTATTGCGCAAACAATTGTGCAAACAAACAAAAGATATAGTAATAATAAACAAAAAAATATTATTTTTTCGGTCAAAAAAACATTGTAAATTTTAAATTAGTAAATATATAATAAGAATACGGGATTATCTCAAAATCAATTTCAGAAGAAGAGGTGAGATCATGCTTAATTTATTAAACCTTTCAAAAGAGTTAAAAGACAACTGGACCTTTTTCGCTGTCAATTCCCCCTGCTCTTTTCCTCCGAAGCCGTACGGACTTACAGGGATCAGTCTTCCTGAACTTTCCAGAGGAAAAGACGGCTGCTTTCTCGCCACAATTAAATATCTCGGCGAAGAATCGTTTGTAGAGGCAACAGCTGCCGAACCGATCGTACGCGGAAACGGAGAAATCAAAAAGGATGCCGGCGGCGCAGTAGGCTTTGTAGGAGGAGCACCAGCCCCGTCAAACTCAGTCTGCTTCGCAGTATATCCTAATCATGCTTCACTAAGCGTACGCTCAGGCGGGACAATAGGAAACGATACCTGGTTTGACGTAAAAACCACCAAAACAGAATTCAAATTCCCGGTAACACTCCGTATTGAAAGAAAAGGAAACAATTACCGCTGTTTTGCTAACGGCATACTGATGTTCGATGAAGAACTGCTTGAAATTCCATATGACGCAAGAGGTTTTGTTAAGGGAATAAATCTCGGAGACGGGCTGAATCCTTTGTATATGGGATTTGACAATCTGTCGTTCGGAGGATTATGCGAAACTTCGACTTTATCCGGAACAATCACCTCCGAAGGAAAATGCGTTCCTTTCGCTTCGGTACACGTCGGAGGACACGAAGAATTCTTTACTCTCGCAGATGAAGACGGTAATTATACAATAGAAGGTCTTCCAAGAGGAAAGCATCTCGTAATTGCAGCCGCCGAGAATTATCTTTTCTCCGAAAAAGAAATAAATATTGAAGAAGTCGGAGAATGTTCTGC
>JAEEGL010096964.1_pt1 | contig 32122 bp, 18 predicted proteins | sample 9134231 | NCBI WGS metagenome assembly JAEEGL01 (sample SAMN16246548, study PRJNA631951) | gut metagenome | biome: gut microbiome; feature: rumen; material: fiber-attached | host: Bos | place: Iran: Karaj | collected 2018-10 | reverse complement strand
TTCTGAAGGTAGAAGACTAGGTGCTAAAGCAGCAGACGGAGAATTTGTTACTGCTGGTTCTATTTTATATCGTCAAAGAGGAACTAAAATTTATCCAGCTAAAAATGTAGGTATGGGTGTTGATCATACTTTATTTGCTAAAATTGATGGTTATGTAAAATTTGAATCAAAAGGTAGAAACAAAAAACAAGTTAGTGTATATAAAGAAATATAATATCATCATTTTAGATGATATTTTTTTCACTTTATAAGGGAGGTATAAATATGCGTTATAATATAGTAAAAAATGCTGATGAAATACTTAAATCAAGTTCTTATGTAGTTAAAAACCCTGAAAAGAATAAAGGTAAATGGAGTGAAGTATTTGGTAATAATAATCCAATAATGCTAGAACTTGGTATGGGTAGAGGATCATTTATAATTAATATGGCTTTAGCTCATCCAACAGTTAATTATATAGGTCTAGAATTAGATAAGAATCAAGCAGCTTATGCAGCGCAAAATATAAGAGGTAATATTAAAAATTTAAAGATTATATGCTGCGATGCTAAAGAAATAATAGATATATTTGGTAAAGAAATAAATACTATTTATTTAACTTTTTCAGAGCCTTGGCCAAAAAAACAAGATGAAAGAAAAAGATTTACTCATGAATCATATCTAAGAGCATATGATAGAATTTTTAAAAAGAATAAACATATCGTATTAAAAACAGACAATAAAATATTATTTGCATCAGCTCTTGAAAGTTTATCAAAATATTGGTATTCATTTGAAACAGTATCTATGGATCTTCATAAAGATGAAAGAAAAATAGAAAATATAATGACTGATTTTGAAAAAGAATATTTTAAAGAACATAGACAAATATATTATTTAGATGCATATTTTAAAAACTAATAGGTGTCTTATGGAAAATAACTATATAACAGTTGAAGACTTAATAAAAAAGAATGAAAGTGGAACAAATAAAAAAAGAAGCGAAAGGGTATTAAAAGATTTGCATGATTTATCTAAAAAATATTGTATTCCTTTTACTTCTGAAGAAACTTATATAGTTAGATCTTTAGAAGGAATAATAGATAAGAAAACCAAAGAAGAATTAGAAAAAGAATTAAATATAAATAGTGATCAATTAAAAACTATTTTATCTGAAATATCATCTATATTATTAATGTATATAAAAGATAAAGAAACGTTATCTGGTATTGATGTAGATGATGAAGGAAAAGATGTAATACTTGATTTAGATATATCAAGAAAAGCTTTATATGGATTAAGATTATATAAGTGTTATTATATTGAAGATGCTTATATGGTAGATCCAGATACATATAGAATATTCTTTTCAGAAGATAAAGATAAAATAATAAAAGCAATTAATGATAAATACGTATATAGAAAAGATTAGAAAAGAGGTGACTTAGATGTTCGTCGATGAAGTTATAATGGATGTTAAAGCTGGTTCTGGCGGAGATGGTTGCACTAGTTTTAGAAGAGAAAAATATGTTCCAGATGGTGGACCTAATGGAGGTAATGGAGGTAAAGGCTCTAGTATTATTTTTAAAGTAGATACTAACCTTTCTACATTATTAGATTTAAAATATATGCATGAAATAAAAGGCAAAAAAGGTGCTAATGGTATGGGTAAAAATATGAACGGTAAGAATGCCGAAGATATTATTATCAAAGTACCAGAAGGAACTATAGTAGAGGATGTTAATACTGGTTTAATAATAGCAGATTTAACTAAAGCAGGAGATGAAGCTGTTATAGCAACTGGTGGAAGAGGTGGAAGAGGCAATTATGCCTTTAGAACACATAATAACACTGCTCCTAATTTTTCTGAAAATGGTGAACCAGGAGAAGAAAGAAGAATAAAAGTAGAATTAAAATTACTAGCAGACGTAGGATTAGTTGGAATGCCATCTGTAGGTAAATCTACTATTATTACTAAGATATCTTCTAGTAAAGCTAAAGTTGCAGATTACCACTTTACAACACTAGTACCAAATCTTGGTGTAGTTAAAACAATTGATGACAGAGTGTTTACTGTAGCTGATTTACCTGGTTTAATAGAAGGCGCATCTTTAGGCGAAGGCCTTGGAGATAAGTTCTTAAAACATATAGAAAGAACTAGAGTAATAATGCATGTAATAGATATGGCTTCTATAGAAGGAAGAGATCCTTATGAAGACTATACAATTATTAGAAAAGAATTGGAAAACTTTGATGTAAAATTAATAAAGAAACCTGAAATAATTGTAGCTAATAAGATGGATATGCCATCTGCTAAAGAAAATCTAGAAGAATTTAAAAAGAAAGTAGATTCTCCTGTATATGAAATATCTGCTATAAATGGAGAAGGTTTAAATGAAGTATTATTAAAAGTAGCAGATTTATTAGATACTATTAAAGAAGAAGATTTATATAATGAAGATGAATTTGAAAGTCACATTCTTTATAAGTTTAAAGAAGAAAAACCATTTGAAATTGTAAGAGATGGTAATGCTTTTGTTATAAAGAGTGAACAAATAGAAAAGTTATTTAAAATGACTAAATTTACGGATGAAGGCGTAAGAAGATTTTCTAATAAACTAAGAAGAATGGGAGTAGATGATACTCTTAAAGAAATGGGCGCCAAAGAAGGAGATATTGTTAGAATCTTAGACTTTGAATTTGAATATACAGAATAATGCCAAAAGGCATTATTTTTTGTTGCCTATAATTTTTATTTGTTGTATAATTAAAATTGTAAAAATAATAGAGGTGGACAAATTGGAAAAGAATAATAAAAAAATAGAAATAGTATCATTTTTAGTGTTAATAACTTTAATACTAATACTAGCTTTTACATTATATATAAGAAGAAATTCTATACTAAATATTAATAGAGTTTTAAAAGATAAATATGATGAAATTAAATGTATAGATGAAGATTGTAACTACTTAAGTGTATTTGATGAATCTAAAAAAATGTATTATATTTATGATTCTTATGGAATAAAACTAACTAAGTATAAAAAGAGTAGTTCAAAGGTTTTATATAATGTTACTCCAACATATCTTTTATTTAAAAGTGTAGATAAAGAAGGTAAAGTAGATAAATATTTTATAACTAAAACAAATGGTAAAGAAGTATATAAAAGTTCTACAGAGTTAAATGTACTATCTGATTATTTAGTAACTGAGGAAAAAGATAATGTAACAAAAATTATTAATGGTAATGGAGACGTTTTATTTAATTCAGTAACAGAACTAAAAAGATATAAAAATGTGTCTTCTATTAAAGTTGAAAACAAAGAATATTTAATAGATGATAGAGGAAATAGAATACTATCAGACTATGTAATTGATAAAGAAATGTATGATGAAGATGGAGAAATATTATATATTATTTTAAAAGATTCATCTAAAGTTTATTATTACTTTGATGTAGTTCATGAAAAAATTAAAGGAACAGAATTTGTTAAATATGAAGAATTAGATGAAGATTATAATCTTACTATTTATAAGAAATTTAATGGTGAAATTCAAAAATATGTCTTAACTAAAGATGGAGATCAATATGAAGATGAAGAAGAATCTCAAGCAAAACTATATAAGAAATTTAAAAAGACTATAAGTAAAGATTATTATATATATACAAGCGCTTTATCTAGTGCATATCAACCAAAACTATTAGTAGACAATAAGAAAGAAAACTCTTTTGGATTATATGATATTAAAACAAAAGAATATAAAAAATTATATGATTATACTAAAGAAAATGGAAACTCTATTATATTAAGTTTTGATTCATATGATAGAAACAAATACATACAAGTTGTTTGTTCAAAAGGAACATGTGAAAATGATACTATTATAGTATTTGATGTTAAAAAAGGTAAAGTATTATTCACTCATAATTCTACTGAAAATAATGTTAAAGATTATACAGGATTAAAAGGTGGATATAAGATTATAAAATATACTTTAGATTCTTCTGAAGAATTTAAAGATAAATATGTTTTATATGATAGTAAAAATAATATTATTACATCATCTACTAAAATGATTACAGTAGTAGATAGAAAAGTTATTTTTGGTAAAAAATATAAATATGAACCATCAATTTTATATTCTGTAAAGCTTAAGAAAGTATTAAATACAGAAGACACTTTAGCAGAACTTAAGAAAGTTAATAAAGTTAAAATATACAAATATGAAGATGATAAAAACATTAATTTAGTATCTAATAAAGGTAATATATTATATAAGATAAATAAAGAAGATTCTAATTTATTCTATGCTAAAGAAGCTATATTAGATGTTTCTGAAAAAAGAGTAAAAATGGTAGATGCTAAGAAAAATAAAGTTGGTGAATATAAATTTGAAAAGAATGAAACTATGGTTACTAATAGTAGTAACAAAGAAATAAGTTATAAAAACTCTATATTTGTTAACAATGAAAAATCTAATTACGGAAAGATTGTGGATTACTCAGGTAACAAGATTAAAAAGATAAAAAAATCTATAATTAAAGAAGTAAATTATAGTGAAAAAACTGGTAATATATTTGTTATTACAAGTCAAAATAATAAGTACGGTTTATATATTGCAAAATAAATGAAAAAAGTTTAAAAAATCTAGTGAAATTCTAGATTTTTTTTGTTATAATTTTATTAGTAACAATAAATAGTGGGAAGCTACATGTTATGTGTTTTGTATTGGAGGAGATTAGTATGAAAAAACTAAAAAAAGGAAAGGTAATAGCTACTTCGTTATTAATACTTTTAGTAGGTTTTATTGTAGGTATAATTTGCTTAAAAAACTATGATAAATATGCTGGACTTGTTAAAGTTAATAATATTCAGTTAAGTAGCATATCAACTAAACTAAGTGCAAATATTAGTGATCTTAGTGAAGAAAATGAAATATATACTAAAGGGTATGATGAGGTAGTATATAAAATTAAATATAGACTTTCAGAAGTACCTGGTGATAGAGATGTAATTATTAATGCTAAAGTTGATGAAAATGATCCTTATGTATCATTTAAAAATGTAACTGGAAATAATATTACATCTGTATTATCTTCTAATGGAAAAGAGATAACTATTACAATTAGTAATTTACCTTCTAATGAAGAAATAGAAAGTAAATTAACAATGATAATAGAAAATGCACCTAAAGGATATACTGTTAGTCCAATAGTTAGAATAAAGGAATCTACAGAAAGTAGTTATACTAATATAACTGTTAGACCAGTAACTGTTAATACTAATAGTGTGCAAGGTACAGTAGTTGATCAAGATGGTAATAGAGTTAAAGGTATTATTATTTCTTTAGTTAAAGATGGTCAAATAGTTAAAGAAACTTATACTAATGATGAAGGAATGTATACTTTAAGTGATATTACTCCAGATACTTATTCTATAAAAGTAAATGAAGAAATATATAAAGATTTATCAGTAGATAATATTTATATTAATGACGGTAATCAATTAAATTTAATTGTAGAAAGAGTATACCCATATAAAATTGAAACAAACAAATACATAACAAAAGTAGAATTAAATAACTTAGGAGCATCTAAGAGTTATACATATAATGATGTAGAACTTGCTCAAATACCAGTTAAAAGAGTAGATGATTTACACGGTAAGATTTATTACAAAATTGTAGTACAAAATACTGGTGAAAAAGAAGGAATGATAAGTTCTGTAAGAGATGAACTTCCTGATGGACTTTCATTTGATGAATCACTAAATAGTGGTTATGAATTAAAAGACGGAATAATATATAATAGAAACCTTGAAGGTATGGTATTATCTGCTGGTGAACAAATAACAGATACTTTAGTTCTTACAATAGATAATACAAATATAGCTAAGACTTACATTAACAAAGTTAATGCAAGGGGAGAACTTTATGAACATGTTGTTTATTTATTAAATGGATCTGTTTATAAGACTCTAGATGTACTTGAAGGTGAAAAATTAGATAAAGTAACAGTAAGTAATCCTAACTTTAAGGGTTGGTATACAGATGAAACATTAACTAATCTATATAATTATGATTTACCTGTAGAAAAAGATTTAATACTATATGGTGTTACTAAAGCTAATCATACAGTAATATTTAATGATAAGAATCCTGAAACTTTAGATGTTTCAGAATATGATAGACAAGAGGTTCCAAATGGAGAACCTGCTACTAGACCAGATCCAGATCCAAGTCATGAAGGATATGATTTCTGTGGATGGGATATGGAAAATGGTACTCATTGGGATTTCAATACTCCAGTAACAGATAATTTAGTTTTAACTTCATGCTATGAAATAAAGAAATTTAATGTAGAATTCTATGATAATAGTATGAATAGTGGAGAAACATTTGTATTAATTGATACTATTGAAAAAGAATATAATAGTGTTCTTTCTAATAGTGAAGCTCCATCAGTATCTTGGACTGGTCATAACTTTATTGGTTGGACAACTGATGAAGCTGGACAAAATGCATATGATTTTACAACTCCTATTAAAGGAAATAAAAAACTATATGCACAGTATACTCTTCAAGATAGATTATTTATTTTTAATGATGAAAATAGAATAACTAATAAAACAGTAGATTATGGTTCAACTGTTACTCCAATAGCTTCTCAAGGAAAAGAAGGTCATACATTTAAATATTGGTCTTTATCACTTACTGGAACACCATTTGATTTTGCTACTAAGATTTATGAAACAACAACAGTATATGCAGTATATGAAAAGAATCAATATGATGTAATATTTAATGATGTAGACCCATGGACTTCTACAACTACTGAATATGATAGACAAAGAATACCATATGAAGATTTTGCTACAGAACCAACTGAACCTACTAAAGAAGGACATACATTCTGTGGATGGTTATTAAATAATTCTCCATATGATTTTAATACTCCAGTAAGAGATTCAATTACTTTAACTTCTTGCTATACAAGAAATAAAGTAAGAGTAACATTTATGGACGGACAAAATCAATATGAATTAAAAGAAATTGATTATGGTACTAAAGTAACTGATACTGACACTCATCCAAGTAAAGAACATTATGTGTTTAAATATTGGTCAGAAGATAACACTAATGCATTTGATTTTGATACTATTATCAAAGCAGATAAAGTGTTATATAGTGTATATAGTGAAATATTACCTCCACAAATTAGTCATACTCCATTATATTGGACTAGAAATAATGTTTCAGTAACTATTACTCCAGATAAACCAGAGTATACTAATTTATATAAGATAGATGATGGAACATATCAAAACTATAGTGCTCCATTTGAAGTATCTTCAAATGGTACTATAGTTGCTAAGAGTACTTATGATAGTTCAGAATCTACACTTGTATCTCATGAAATAACTAATATTGATAAATTGATTCCAATAATTGGTACTATTTCTATTACACCTACACAAAGAAGTTTAGTTGTAAGTGGAACAGTAACTGATAATGAATCTGGTATTCATTTAGTTAATATTTATCAAGATAATGTTTTAGTTGCTACTATAAATGGTACTGCTATCAATGAAGAAATGAGAGACTATACAAAATCTAAAGAAATAAATCAAGTTATTTCTGGACTTACTCCAAATACAGAATATAGTATAAAAATAGAAGTTATAGATGGAGCTGGAAACAGTAGTAACTATACAACTACAGCAACAACTGAACAAGAAGCAATAGTAGCTCAAATAATATCAATACTTGGTGTTCCTATTGCTGATCCTGCTGATTATATACCATTCCCAACATTAGAGGGTGCTATAGAAGATAGTAGATGTGATACTCAATGTGTTATTCAAATGGTTGATAATACATCTGAAAGTGTATCTATATTATCTACTCAAGATATTACTTTAGATTTAAATGGTAAAAATGTTAGAGGAGTTCAAGCAAGTCATACAATAGAAAATAATGGTAAATTTACTTTAATAGATACTAATAGTTCTGAACCTGGAAGTATAACTAATACTCAAGGCATTGCTATTATGAACGTAACAGGAGCTACATTAGTTCTTGGAGAAGGTAGTAGTGAAGAACCTGCCCAAGGTGAAACTAGAGTAGTTGATACACAAATTCCATTTGTAGTTGGTTCAACATTTGGTATTTATTCTGAAAATGGTGCTTATTTTGAATTCTATGATGGTTTAGTAAGAGGTACTGATGCTATTCAAGGTATTGTTACTAAATCAGAATATGGATATGGAACTAACGTTGATCCAAAAACTTCATATGAAGATGCATATTTAACAATATTAGCATCGCCAGTTGCTAGAATTAATAAGAGTATTTATTATGGAGCTTTAGGAACTGCAATGAATGCTGCTAATGGTGGTAGTGTTTCAGGTTCTACTGCTACTAATACATTCTTATCAGGATTCACTCATACAGATGAAAAAACAGCTGATTTCTATACAAATACAGGTTATACATTTGTATATGATCCAGTTAATGATACATTAACATCTACTAATGATTATTATGGTTCTATGGCATTTACAGAAACCGTAGTAGACTTAACTAATAGTCAAGTTAACAAAAACTTAAGATTATGTGCGAATATTACTGAAAATACTGATGGAACTAAGGGTACAATGAATGTTCGTATCGATAACTTAGATGAGAATTTTAATACACCAACTTGGGAACAAGGTCGTTTCTTAAGACAAGAAAATAACTGTGGATTATATACTCTTCCTGCAGGAGGGAAATACAAAGTTAGAATTACATTTACTCAACCTGTTCAAATAACTGATTTAGAATATGAATTAGATGATACAACAGGTAATTATAAAACAATAGGTATTCCAACAAAATCTGAATCAGAATTAATAATAACTCATGCAGATTTAGAAGAAGATGAATTAGTACATACAGATGTAGATAAGATGGAAAATCCTCAAATTACAATGTATGGTTTCTACTATGATGATGTAACTGATACAATTAGATCTAATGTTAATTTCTCTACAGATTATAATAATCATACAGCATTTGGATATAGTGAAATTGATTTAACTAATAAAGAAGGTAACTATGAAATCATTGTTTCTGCTTCAATGTATGGTCTATCTGGTTCTACAGCTGGAGTATTTATCACAGAGGATAATGATCCAATAGGTGGATATATAAGTTCATATGATCCTGCTATCTATTTATATGGTGGATTTAGTTATTATGGCCAAGAAGATATGGATTATATAGGATATCCTTCAGGAACAGTAGCTCAAGGTCCACATACTGCTACTAAAACAGTTCAAGGTGGAAAAAAATACTATGTAAAGTATTATTATAGTTCAAATTATTATTCTAATAATAGTTATACACCTGCTGAACTACAAGCTTATGGAATTAATGATGAACTAGTAATTAATAATATTAGAGTTGTTAAGACAACTAATAGTATGCCTTTAGATTTAACAACAGCTTTAAAAGGTAATGCATTTGATCTTGATGTAACATATCCTTATCAAAGTCAACAAAACTTCTATTCATTAAGTAAGGCAAATCGTAATGATTATTATGATTCTTATATAAAAATAGATTTATCTGAATCTAATAAAGATAAAATATTTGAATTTAGTGCTGGGTTATATACTCAAAACTTTAGTGCTATATATATAACTAATAATAATAGAGGCCTTACTGAAGAAGAAATTAAGAATAATAAAGATAAATTATTAATATATGATTATGATAGTTTAAGTGGTCCTTATACTTATGGATCAGATGATAATACTGAAGGTGGCGGATATCCTGGTGGTATTAAAAAATTAGATTATCTATTAGAAAAAGGAAATGTATATTATATCCACTTCTATTCAAAAGTAGGATTTGGTAATACAAGTTATGCTGGAGAAGGATATGATTGCTATACACCAATTACTGGAGATCCAAATGAATATAGTAGAGGAAGCTGTGGTTCTGCTATAGCAAATGTAAAACTAAAAGATGTTTCAGAAAAAGTATTTAGTTTAGGTAAATATGCTATAAATACAGGTACTGTTGATGTTGATAGTTTAGCTGAAGAGTCTAGTACTATTACTCAAAGTGATTCAGATAATATTATCATTGGTCAAAGAAAGATTCATGGATTTATTTATAATAGCGAAACTGATTCATATGAATTAGATGAACCATTCTCAAAAGGGTCTGGAGCAACAGTAACAATTAAACTTGATTTAACAAGTGAAACAGCACCTCAAACATATTATTACACTACAACATATAATGGTAGTTATAATAGTCAAAATACATTTATTAATAGAGATGAACCATTAATCTTCGATTATAATTTTGACTATGGTTATGCAAATCCAAAAAATGCTGGTCAATATACAAGAACAACTAGTTCAGGTCAATTTATGACATTTGAACCAGGATATGAATACTATATTACTTATTACATTTTGACAAGTAATTATAGCTATCCATTAAATTCTAGTACTGTAAAACTACAAAAAGTAAATAGTACTAATCAGACTACTGAATATGAAACTGCTAATAGATTAGTTTCATTTAATGAAAATGTAGATGAAGTTCAAATTCTAACAAATATTAGTTTAGATGAATCTGAAGTAGTAATTGATAGAGGTAAAGATGTTATATTAGACTTAAACGGTTATAAATTATCATCTAGTTTATCTATACCTGCTATTGATAACTATGGTAAATTAACTATTATAGATAGTGAATATGAAAACCAAACTTCTGATGTTAAAGTTCATAATGGTATTCTAGAAAGTAGTGCAGGTAGAATTATTCAAAATGAAGAGAATGCTGAGTTAATATTAAAGAACTTTGTAATGAATGTTAATGGTGCACATGAAGGTATTTATAATGATGGTAAAATAACATTTGATGAAAATTATGATTCTAAAATATATGTTAATGAAGTTGATGCTACAGGTATTTATAATACTCAAAAAGGTAATGTATATATATCATCACCACTTCTTGAAATCGTAATGAATTATCATGCGGATAGTGATTATACTGATACATATTATGGTGATAATTTACATTCATATTTGAGAAAAAGTCAAATTAATAAAGGATTTGTAAATTATGGATATGTTAATTTATCAAATCTAAGAATTAGTGGTAAAAATGGAACTGGTTTCTCAAACTCTGGTACTGCTATTCTTATTACTCCACAAATTGCCGTTGATTTAAATCCTGGAGATAAATCTGCAAGATTTGATCCAATTTATACAAGTGGTCGTTCAAGAGATCCATATGATTATAAGTATTCTACTGGTAATTCATATGATTCTATTTCCGATTATTCAATATATAATGGTGGTAACTTAACTATTACTAATAGTGGATATGTAACTTATAGATTACATAATAGTGGAAGACTATTTACTCAAAATGGTGCATCACTTGATTACATTTATTCTGATTATTCAGGAACAGTTCATTTGAATGGTGGAACATCATTCAATAATGGATATTTTTCTAGTAATTCTATAATAACAAGTGGTTCTAACTATAGAGATACAGTTTATAATTATGGAGATATGCAAATATCTAATACTGGTACTGGTACTAATACAGTTCTTAATAACTATAATACTGTAGAGTCAAATGGAGCTGGTATTGGAAGAATTAACAACTATGAAAATGGATCTATGCTTCTTGTAAATGGATCATCTAGTCACATTTTAAATGAAGGTAATCAAATTACTTTAAATAATTTCTCTATATATAATTCAGGAGACACTGAAGCTATTAGAAACTCTGGTATATTAAATATTGAAAATACTGCTACTATTAAGTCAACTGGAGATTATGGTATTTATATGGTACCTATTGAAACAGAACAAAGGAATATAAGTATTCGTGATAGAGATAATATTAATCGTACATATAATAAGTATACATATAAGCAAATAGCATTAAATATTGGTACTGATTTAAATCATGAAGATAATATTACAATTGAAGGTAATATATATGGTATTACTGGTCCATGTTTTAAAAATGCTGAAAGAAAATATGCTGGTAATAGAGTAGTAGATACAAGATTTATTAAGTATTTAGATGGTACTACAGAAGCTATAACAGAAAGTAATTATAATCAAGATTTATGTATTATAAATATGTATAGTGGTACTATTAAATCTACTGCATATCCAACTTATCCATCTAGAGCATTTGATTTACCAATTCATAATACTAGAGATGATGTATATACATATTGGAATAATGGATTAAATGTTTATTCTAAAGATTATGCTGTTGCTAATAACTTAACTGCTACTGTAGCTAAGATAGGAAGTACAAGTTATGTTTCACTTCAAGATGCTGTTGATAGTGTTCCTAGTGGAGGATCAGCAACAATAGATTTATATAGTTATACTGATATTGGTTCAACAGTTATTCCAGAAGGAAAAACTATAACATTAAACTTACTTGATCAATATAATTACTTTGTATATTCTTATGAAGGTGCAATAACTAATAATGGTACTTTAAATATTACTGGTAGTGGTCAAATATTAGACTATGGTAAATATTTAGTTAATAATAATGGTACTTTAAACGTTAATGGTGGTACATATAATAATGATTTTGGAACTGCCGATAGTAAGAGTGAAAGAGCATTAGTTAATAATAAAGGAACAGCTAATATTAATGGTGGTACATATTATAGAATGGATATGTATAACCAAAAAGATTTAACTATTAATAATGGATATTTTGAAAATACTATGATAGTAGGTAATGGAGAAGATTCAGTATCTAGTATTAAGGGTGGATATCTAAAAGATAATAGTTATAATGTTCCATTCTACTATGCATACTTAACTAGTAGAACTGCTAAACGTGAAAATACTGATAGACATTTATTTGAATTATCTAATGGTGCTACAGGAGTATTTGATGAGTTCAATACTGGTAGTGATTCAAGATATACTGGTGGATACTTTAAGTCTATTGGTCACTTAGATAATGCTAATTTAGTATTTAATAATAGTACAATTGATGCTAGTGGATCTAATAACGGTTCTTATGTGTCAGCAGAAAATAATAGTACTGTAACATTTAATGATGGTACATATAGTGGACTTGAACTTAATATTGATACATCTACTATTAATGTAAATGCTGGAACAATAAATGGATATACTAATAAGAACTTAATATATCTACATGGTGAAACACCAAAAGCTAATATTATTTCTGGTGAATTACAATCAGACTCTTATGCAATAGGAATATCAGATTATGATACAGCATCAAATCAAGAAAATGATGAATACTATTCATATAAAGTAATAGTTGGTACTAAGGGTGATGTTGATTCTGAAAACAATATTATTTGTTCTAAGATATCACCAAGTATTACTGGTTCAAGAGGTATTGTTAAATATGGTACTGGTTCTGGTGATGGATTTGTTGGATTCTATGATGGTATTTTAAGAGGTACATCATTAGCAACAGATGTTAATATTTCTGAAATTGAAAACGATTTTGAGTTAATAACTGAAACTCAAGGTGGTTACCAAGTTCAATATCTAGATCAAATAGATTTAGTTCAAAATATTACACAAAATATTGCTTATAAATCATTCCAACAAGCATTTAATGCCGCTAATACAGGAGATGAACTTGTTTCATTAAGAGACTATATTAATACATCAACTACACCAGCAATAACTATACCAGCTGGTAAACAATTTACTATGACATTAAATCATAAAGTAACTATTAATAATACTGAATTTATTATTAATAATGGTGATGTAGTATTTGATGGTAGTGGATTAATAGAATCTAATGTTACTGGTAGTGTATTTGTTAATAATGGAACATTAACAATTAATGATCTAACATTAAATAATCCTAAAGCTACAGATTTAGCTAATGGTAATGTTTTATTGAATAATGCTGGAGCAACATTAAATATTAATGGAGCAAAATTCAGTACATATCAACATTCAATCATTAGTAATAGCGGTACATTAAATATTGATAAGAATGTATCAGGAACAAGTGGTTGTTATAATTCAACAGTTATTGAAATGGGATATCCTAATTTAACTAATGTTTGTGATTTTGTTTCACCTGCTATTGTTAATACGGGTAACGCAAATATTAGTAATATGGTATTACAATCTGGAACATTCTGTAATTTAATTAATAACTCAGGTAATATGGTTATTAATAAGTCTACAGTTGATCAATCATCTAATAATTATAGAGTTAGAATTGGTCAATATGTAAATGGCGATACATCAAGAAATGTAATCAATAACTCTGGTGTATTAGAATTAAATAACAGTAATTTTGTATTTGTTCCAAGAAGTGGAGTACTATATGATGATAATCATAACATTGTATTTGTATTTGAAGATAATGAATCATATATTGGTTCAATTGGAAATAATAAGAATACCAAAGGTGTAACTATTAATAATAGTACATTTGAAACTTCTATTAAGGGACTTGCTAAAATTGATAATTCATATATGAATATTTCAAATTCTACATTACATACTAATTCGTTTGGTGTAATGTATGAAGATGATAGTAATATTAATTTCAATAATAATACATTTAATACTAGGGATTCTATAATTGATGGTCGTAGAGCCATTTCATATGGATTATTTGATTATAGTGTAACTGTACGCTATTATAATAATAGTTCATTAATGAACACTAATATTAATATAGATGGTGGTACTTATACTTCAAAAGGCACATTTAAACCTAATGATGCAAACGGTGGATATGGTAGTTATACTCCAAATGCTGTAACTTACAATACAACTTGCGAAAGTGGTAGTATGGCTGAAGTAACTACAAGTTCTAGTTCAGTTAATTTAAGTTCAGGTAATGGTGATTTCTTACCAGGATATACTAATGGTATAACAAGTTTAGGAAATATAACTATTGCTAATGCTACTATAACAAGTAACGGAAATAGTATTCCAGATCCAAGTAATTATAATAATTGGAGTTATGATGTAAGATATAAAATATATGATAATTCAGTTGATTATAGAACAGATACAAAGAATGAAATGGCAACATTAACAGTATTTGGTACTGCAACAATTAATAATTCTACAATTTCGTCAGAAATGGATAATTATACTGCTATTAAAGCTAGAGGCGATAATGCAACTATTATTCTTGGTGAAAAAGATTCTGTTTATGATAATCAAAAACCACATATTTATTCAACAAATAAAAAGACTATTGATGGACCTGCTAAAGTTAAGTTCTATGATGGTGTAATTGAATCTAATGATATTATTAATGTTGATTCATTATTTGTTGACAAAGAAGATAATTATAGTATTTCAGGAACTAAGAAGAAGAGATATTTAGTTCAAGATAATATAATTCAAAACGTTACTAAGAATAGAGAATATACATCTATTCAAGATGCTATAAATGCTGCAAGTAACGGTGATCAATTAAAGATGTTATTACCAAGTGTAGTAATTCAAGGTAATAATACAGTAACTATTAATGGTAAATCATTATCATTAGACTTAAATGCTAATAATGTTAATAGTGTTATTGAACTTACTAATTCAGCTAGTCTAACTATTAATGATTCTACTAATGATAAGACAGCAGAAGTATTTGTAAATGTTAATGATACTTCTACATTAAATATTGAAGATGGTTCTGGTGTTATAAATGCTAAGAATAGTTCAGTAGTTAATGTTAATAATGCTGGTACTCTAGAAATAAATGGTTATAATACTTCGACAGTTAATATTTCTGGAACTATGGTAACTTCAAATATTTATATGAATGATAGTTCAATATTAAATGCTAACGATGTATATGATCCATATATTTCATGGGATCAAAAAGGTTCAGTAACTTTAAGAGGAGCATCTAAGATAGTTACAACTTGTACAAATAATACCACTCTTAACTTAAGTGAAATTGTTAATGAATCATCACAAAAGAGTACTATAACTTGTGGTACTTATAGAGAAATCAGAAATGGTATTAAAGATGCAGATAATAGTTTGATTAAACTTGATATCTCTGGTGGTGAAGTTCAAGATATTTATAACTATGCAGAGTTAAATATAACAAGTGTTAATGTTAGCTCTAACCTAAATGATTATGGTATTACTAATATTAGTAATGGTACATTTAATCATATATCTGCTAAAGATGCTACAAGTACTATTTCTGGTGGTACATTTGGTAGTGACACTGGTATTGCAGCTATTAATATTGTTAATTCAACAATTACTATAACAGGTGGTACATTTAATAATTCAATTGGAGATGCTGTAAATATTTCTGGTGCAAATAATGTAGTAACTATAACAGGTGGTACATTCAATTCAGGTATATATAATTCTAAAGATAGTACATTAACTATTGGTACTAAAGATGGTAATGTAAGTACTACAGTTCCTGAAATAAATGGAAATAGTAGAAATCATTATGGTGTTAATAATAAAGGAACATTTAAGTTCTATGATGGTATTATTAAAGGTGGTACTCAAACTGGAGCAATTGTTGGTCTAGTAGGAGAAACTGAAACTAACTATAAGATTTCTGTAGAAGAAACTGATGATATAGAATCTGCTTACTTAACAGAAATATCTAGTGCAGATGCTAAGATAGCAGTTGTTAATGGTATTAACTATAGATCATTACAACAAGCTATCAATAAGAGTGTACTTAACTGTTCTAGTGGTAGTACATGTCCTAAAGTAACTATTTATTTAAATATTACTTTAGACGCTGATTTAACTATTAGAGATGGTTATGCAGTAGATATTGTACCTGGTGGAAATTATACTATTAATCCAGGAACATTTAATGTACCTAGTACAATTACATTTAATGGTGAACCTATAGTAGGTAATAATAATGGAGGAGATATCATTAATGGTATTAGAGGTCTTCTAGGATTAAATCCTAATGCTAAAAACGTATTAATATATGAAATGGGTGATGGTATTAACTTAAGTACAGAAAACCATTATAGATTATATCAATATGATAATGGCGAATATAAACTTGTAACTATGGAAAGAGGAGACGAAGTCGCTAGATATACTCCTGGAAATGGTATTACTAATATGAAACCAATTAAAGGAAGATTATATCTAATAGATATAGAACCTGGTAGTTACAAAGTATCTGATGATAATGGTAGTGAAGTAACATTTACTATCTCTGATGATGGACAATTAAGTGGACATGTTAAAGAATATACTCCTAGTGATACAGTAATAGAATCAACTGGTATGGCTAAATTAATAATATCTATTCAAACAGGAGTAAGAAAAGTAAATTACATGTTAATTGCTATATCTTTAATAGCTGTTCTATCTGTAATGTTTGTTATCAAAAGAAAAAATCAGAATAATAAAAATCTAGTTTAAAACTAGATTTTTTTATGTTATAATTTTTATAGGTGATAACATATGTTCGAGTATATAATAGGAACAGTAACTGATATTAATTCAGGATATATAACTGTAGAAAATAATAAAATAGGATATTTAATTTATGTATCAAATCCATATTCATTTAGTGAAGGAAAAGAATATAAAGTGTATTTATATCAAAAGGTTGCAGAAGATGAGGAGTCTTTATATGGATTTAAAACTAAAGAAGATAAAGATTTATTTTTAAAACTTATAAGCGTTAAAGGATTAGGCCCTAAAACTGCTTTAGGTTTATTTTCTACTGGATCAAATGATGAATTATTAAATGCTATAGAAACAGATAATATTAATTATATTAAGAAGTTTCCTAAAATAGGAGACAAAGTAGCTAGACAAATAATTCTAGATTTAAAGGGAAAATTAGTTTCTAAAGAGAATAATATAGTAGAAGATACAGAGTTAATTGAAGCCCTAAAAGCTTTAGGATATAAAGCTGCAGATATTAAATCAGTACTTCCTAAAATAGATAATAGTTTAAGTATAGAGGAAAAGATTAAACAGGGATTAAAACTATTACTAAAATAGAAAGGAATTAATTATGGATACAAGAATAGAGGATCCTAATATCATATTAGGTGATGACGAAGAAAAATTAAGACCTAGGACATTAAAAGAATATATTGGACAAAGAGATGTTAAAGATAATTTAAAAGTATTTATAGAGGCTGCTAAAATGAGAAATGAGCCATTAGACCATGTATTATTATATGGGCCTCCAGGACTTGGTAAAACTACTTTGGCATATATAATAGCTAATGAACTTGGAGTAAATATTAAAACTGCATCTGGTCCATCTATAGAGAAGTCTGGTGATTTAGCAGCAATACTATCTTCTTTAGAAGAAGGAGATGTACTATTTATAGATGAGATTCATAGAATGCCAAGGTTTATTGAAGAAATACTTTATCCTGCTATGGAAGATTTTACTTTAGATATAATTATAGGTTCTGATGGATCGAGTAGAAGTATTAAAATAGATTTACCTCCATTTACTTTAGTAGGAGCAACTACTAGAGCAGGTGATTTATCTTCTCCTTTAAGAGATAGATTTGGAATAATATCTAAACTAGATTATTATTCTATAAATGATTTATGTACAATAGTAAAAAGAACTGCATCTGTATTTGATATAGAAATAGAAGATGATGCTGCTTATGAAGTTGCAAAAAGAAGTAGAGGAACTCCTAGAATAGCTAATAGACTTCTTAAACGTATTAGAGACTTTGCTTTAGTAGAAGGTACAGGTAAAATAGATCTAGAAATAACTGAAAGTTCTTTAAGAAAGCTTAAAGTAGATTCTGAAGGATTAGATGTTACTGACCATAATCTTCTTAAATCAATTATATATAAATTTAACGGTGGTCCTGTAGGATTAGATGCTTTAGCATCCTCAATAGGAGAAGAAGCTACTACTATTGAAGATGTTTATGAACCATATTTACTTCAAAATGGATATTTAAAGAGAACATCTAGAGGCAGAGTAGTAACAGAAAAAGCATATAAACAACTTGGGATAGATTATCAAAAGAACTTATTTGAATAAAAAGCATTAAATATGCTTTTTTTATTATAAATAAAAGTAAAACATGTTATAATATCTTTGGTGATTTTTATGAAAACTTCAGATTTTGATTACTATTTACCAGAAGAGTTAATTGCTCAATCTCCTCTTTTAGATAGGGATGAGGCAAGATTACTTGTATTACATAAAAAAACTGGTGAATTAGAACATAAAGTTTTTAAAGATATAATAGATTATTTAAATCCTGGGGATGCTTTAGTTATTAATGATACTAAAGTTATACCTGCTAGAATTGTAGGTACTAAAGAAGATACTGGTGCAGTAATAGAATTACTTCTTTTAAAAGATCATGGAGAAGATACATGGGAATGTTTATCTAAACCACAAAAAAGATTAAAAGAGGGTACTATTATTACATTTGGTGATGGTTCTCTTAAAGCTAAAGTAACTAAACTAGATAATGATGGTATTACATTTGTTAAATTAATATATAATGGAATATTATTAGAAATACTTGAAAGACTTGGAACTATGCCACTTCCTCCATATATTCATGAAAAGTTAGATGATCCAGATATGTATCAAACAGTGTATGCTAAAGATTATGGATCAGCTGCTGCTCCAACAGCAGGGCTTCATTTTACTGAAGAACTTCTTGAAAGAATAAAAGAAAAAGGTATAGAAATTATACCAGTAACATTACATGTTGGTCTTGGTACATTTAGACCTGTTATGGAAGAAGATATTTTAAAACATAAAATGCATACAGAAAGTTATATATTAACTAGTGAGTCTGCTGATAGATTAAATAAAGTAAGAGAAAGAGGTAACAAGATATTTGTTGTTGGTACTACATCAACAAGAGTACTTGAAACAAATTTATCTAGATATCCAAAGTTTACATCAGAAGTATCAGATACAGATATATTTATATATCCAGGATATGAATTTAAGGCTGTTGATAATCTTATTACTAATTTCCATTTACCAAAGAGTACTTTAGTAATGCTTGTTAGTGCTCTAGCAGGTAAAGATAATATTATGAAAGCATATAAAGAAGCAGTAGATGAAAAGTATAGATTCTTTTCATTTGGTGATGCTATGCTAATAATAGATTAGAGGTTATTATGAAAATAAAATATGAACTAATAAAAAATGAAAAGAATACTAATGCTAGACATGGTAAATTAATAACTAATCATGGTACATTTGAAACACCTATGTTTATGCCTGTAGGAACTCAAGCTACTGTTAAAACTTTATCAGTTGAAGAACTATATGATGTTAATGCTGGAATAATACTATCTAATACATATCATTTATGGCTTAGACCTGGTGAAGATATAGTAGCAAAAGCAGGTGGACTACATAAGTTTATGAATTATAAAGGTCCAATATTAACAGACTCTGGTGGGTTCCAAGTATTTAGCTTAGCAAAACCGAAAGATATAACTGAAGAAGGAGTTATGTTTAAGAACCATCTAAATGGTGATAAACTATTACTTACTCCAGAAAAGTCTATAGAAATACAAAATAAACTAGATAGTGATATAGCTATGAGTTTTGATGAATGTGTTGGTTTTCCTCATACTAGAAAATATGTAGAAGAATCTGTTGAAAGAACACTTAGATGGGCTAAAAGAGGGAAAGATGTATTTAATAATGAAAATCAAAGTTTATTTGGTATAGTACAAGGTGCTGAATATGAAGACCTTAGAAAGCACTGCGTAGAAGAACTAGTTAAAATGGATTTTGATGGTTATTCTATTGGAGGAACTGCTGTTGGTGAACCAAAAGAATTACAATATAAACAAGTAGAATACTCTTGTAAATATTTACCAGAAGATAAAGTTAGATATTTAATGGGAGTAGGAGATCCAATAGATATTATAGAAAACGTTATTAGAGGTGTTGATATATTTGATTGTGTTATGCCTACAAGACTTGCTAGACACGGTCATGCATATACTAAATATGGAAAAATTAATTTAAAGAATAAAAAGTTTGAGGAAGATTTTACTCCACTAGAAGAAGGTTGTGACTGCTATGCATGTAAGAGTTATACTAAAGCTTATATACATCATTTAATAAAAGCAGAAGAAACTTTAGGAGCAAGACTTCTATCAATTCACAACATTAGATATTTAATTAGATTAACAGAAGACCTAAGAAAAGCAATTGATGAAGATAAAATCCTTGAATTTAAAGAAGATTTCTTAAAAAATTACAAGTTTTAGGTTTTAAAACTTGTATTTTTTTTGTATAATTATTAGTAGAGAAAAGAATATTAAAGGAATATATAATAGGGAGATGAATTTATGAACACTTTAATTATTACAGGAATTATATTAGCAGTTTATTTAATATATTCTTTTGTGATTTCAAAACTACTTAGAAAGGTTAATAAGAAATGGTATTTAGGATTTATACCTGTTGTGAATATAGTAGAATTACTAAGTTTAGCAGAGTATAAATGGTATAACATTTTTAAATTTATTATTCCACTTGGAGTATTTGCTATATGTTATTTTGGTGGATTTAAAGAACAATTTATTTATTTAATAGAAGCTTTTTCTATTATATGTTTTGTATGGTATATAGTTTTATTAAAAGTTAGATTATCTAATAAATTTAATAAGAGTGTATTATTTACAATTTTATTTGCTATTATTCCGTTATTTCCATTTGTATTATTAGGATTTGATAATAGTAAATATGATTATAAGTTAGAATTTAATTCTGCAAGAATTAAATTTATGACTGTATTCTTAACAGTATTTTCTTTAGTAATTACTTTTACTATATTAATACCAACTGTATTTGATAATATTACTAAAGGATTAGATTTAGCAGGAGGATTTGAAATATTATATAAAGTTTCGCCAGCAGACAAAGATGTTAAATTAACAGAATCTATGGTAGAAGATACATATAGAACAATGCTTAGAAGAATAGATGCATTGGGTGTTTCAGAACCAGAAATTACTATTGAAGGTAAAGATAAAATAAGAGTTAAACTTGCTGGTATTTCAGATGTAGATGCTGCAAGAAACTATATTACTTTAGCTGGAGAATTATCATTTAGAGATTCATCAGATAATAAATTAATGGGTAAAGAAGTACTTAGTAGCTCAATGGCTGCTAAAGTATCAAAAGATGATAGTGGTAGACCTGCAGTACTTTTAAATGTTAAAGATACTGATACATTCTATAATGTAACTACTGAGATATCTAAATCAAGTGATAGACTTATAGTTATTTGGCTTGATTATGATTCATCAACAGATAGTTATAAGACAGCTAGTTGTGGAAACTTTGAAAGTTTAGTAGATGCAAAATGTTTATCTGCTGCTACTGTTTCACAAGGATTTAGTAGTAATGTTATTATTCAAGGTAACTTTACTGAAGAACAAGTTCAAAACTTAGTAGATCTTATTAATTCAGGATCTAACAATGTTAAATTTAAAGAAATATCATCTCAAACTGTTGCATCAGCTTTTGGTGAAAATTCACTAGATAAAACTAAGATTGCAGGAGTTATTGGTATTGCTTTAATTATTGCATTTATGATATTTGTATATAACTTTAATGGATTTATTTCATCAAGTGTTATATTAATCTATGCATTCTTTACATTCTTAATTTATTACTTAATAGATGGAGTATTAACACTTCCTGGTATTGCAGCATTAGTACTTGGTGTTGGTATGGCGGTAGATGCTAATGTTATTACATCAGAAAGAATTAAAGAAGAATTAAGAAAAGGAAGAGCACTTAAAGATGCTTATAAGACTGGTATCAAGAATTCATTTAGTTCAATACTAGATTCTAACGTTACTACATTTATTATAGCTATTATATTATTTATATTTGGTGAAAGTTCTGTTAAAGGATTTGCAACAATGTTAATTATTAACATTATAATGACTATGTTAATAGTAGTTTTAGTAACTAGAATAATTACTTATGCATTTATTAATACAGGATTCTTTAATAATAAATTAAAACTATTTATTAATCAAAGTAAAAAAGAAATAGTTAAATCTACTGAAAGAGTAGATTCGAAATTTGAAAAGAAAGTTAAATTTAACTTTACTGCTAACTTTAAGAGATTAATAGTTATTCCTATTATTATATTATTAGTAGGTGTTTCATTTGCTATATTTAAAGGATTCAATTTTGGTATAGACTTTACTGGTGGTACAGATATTACAGTAACTTCCGAAAAAGCTAATTTAAAAGATATCAATAAAACTGTAAAAGGTCTTGGATACAATATTATTGAATCAAATGAAGCTGATAATAATTATTATGTTAAAGTTTCCGAAATCTTAACAGATAAAGATGTTACTAATACTAAGAATACTCTTATAGAGAAATATGAAGCTTCTGTTGATATATCAGTTGTTTCTAACTTAGTTAAAAAAGACTTAATTAAGAATGCTATTATAGCTTTAATATATGCTATTGTAGGTATAATATTATATATTACAATTAGATATAAGTTTAGTTATGCATTAGCATCTATATTAGCTCTATTACATGATTCAATTATGGTTATTATGTTATTCTCTATATTTAGAATAGAAATTAATTCTATCTTTGTAGCAGCCATTTTAACAATAATTGGTTACTCAATTAACAATACTATTGTTATATTTGATAGATTAAGAGAAAATATTAAAAAGTATTATATGTCTAAAGAGTTTGATGAAGATAAACTAAAAGAAATTGCTAATAGAAGTATCAAAGAAACTTTATTTAGATCTATTAATACAACTCTTACAACACTTCTTCCAATTATATGTTTAATTATATTTGGTTCAAGAGAAATAATTGAGTTTAATATAGCTATAGTTATGGGACTTATAGTAGGTGTATTCTCATCTGTGTTCTTATCTTGTTCTTTAATGATAATTATAGAAAAATTAATATTTAAAAATAAGAATAAAAAGAATAAGAAGGTACCTACTAAAAATAAAAAGAAAAAAGAAACTAAAAGAAAGGTACAAGAATTAAGCGTAAAAGGAATTAATGCTTAATTCTTTTTTGCCGAAAGGAGATTATATGAATTCTAAACTTGAAATAGATACTATTCAAGATCTTATTTCGTCTGTTTTAGAATATATAGATGATAAAGAAGAAATAGACCTGATTAAGAAAGCCTATGAATACGCATCTATAGTTCATAAAGATGATATTAGATTAAGTGGAGAAGAATATATGCATCATCCTCTTAATGTTGCATATAATTTAACTAAATTAAATGCAGATTCTGATACTATATGTGCTGCACTTCTTCATGATACTATTTATATTGGAAATGCCACTTTAGAAGACATTAAAGCTAAATTTGGTGATGATGTAGCAGATTTAGTAGATGGTATTACTAAAATAAATAAACTAAATTTATCAGCAGACTCAGAAGATCATATTAATTATTATAAAAAGATAATAGTAGGTCTTTCAGAAGATGTACGTATTATAATTATTAAACTTGCTGAAAGATGTCAAAATATGAGAACTCTTTGGGCTATTCCAGAAGATAAAAGAAGAGAAAAATCAAAAGAAACATTAGAAATATTAGTACCAATAGCACATAGATTAGGCCTTGGAGAATTAAAAACAGAACTTGAAGTATTATCATTAAAATACTATAAACCAAATGAATTTATTTCAGTAGAAGAACAACTTGATAATACAGAAGAAGAACGTAATGAAATAGTTCAAAATATGATAGATAAAGTATCTAATTTATTAGATGAAAATGGTATAGATTATGAAATAAAGGGTAGGGCTAAATCTATTTATTCTATATATAATAAATTATGTAAAGGAAAGAAATTCTCTGAAATATATGATTTATATGCTCTTAGAGTACTTGTTAATACTATACCTGAATGTTATCAAGTTATGGGTATAATACATTCTGTATTTAAACCAATGCCAAGACGTATTAAAGACTATATAGCTAATCCTAAGACAAATATGTATCAATCTATTCATACTACTGTATTTGGTCCTTATGATAAATTATATGAGATTCAAATAAGAACTTATGAAATGGATAGAATAGCTGAGAAAGGTATAGCATCACATTGGTCTTATAAAGAAAAAGGAAAAGGTATACAAGATTCAATGGAACAAAAACTTCAAATGTTTAGAAACATTATGGAGATTAGTGAAGAAAATGAATCTGCTAATGAATTTGTTAATAAAGTTAAAGATGAAATACTTAGTGATAACATATATGTTTATACTCCAAGAGGAGATGTATTTGAACTTCCAAAAGGAAGTACTCCAATAGACTTTGCTTATAAAGTACATACTGGAGTTGGAGAAACAATGGTTGGAGCCTTAGTAAATGATTCTATTGCTAGAATGGATCAAGAATTAGAATCTGGAGATATAGTTAAGATAATTACTAATAAGACTAGTGCTCCATCTATAGAATGGCTAAATATGGCAAAAACATCTCAAGCAAGAAATAAGATTAAAGCTTATTTTACTAAAATGGATAAAGAGGAAGCCATTACTAAAGGTAAAGATTTATTCTTAAAAGAAATTAGAAGAAGAAAAGAATCTATTAATGAGATAATGGATAAATTAGATGTTATTTTATCTAATTTAAAACTTGAGAATGAAGATGATTTATACTATACAATTGGAGTAGGTAAATGTACTTCTGTTCAAGCAGTTAATCTTGCATTTAAAGAGGAAGAAACTAAAGAAAACTTTGTATTAGATAAAATACTTAATAAGTCTATTAATAGTGAAGATCATAAAAATGATATATTAGTTAGTGGTATTAAAGATATAAAAGTAACTATTGCTAGATGTTGTAATCCTATAAAAGGAGATCCTATAGTAGGATACATTTCTCGTGGCAACGGAGTAATTATTCATCACAAAGAGTGTAAAAATATAATTCTTAAAGATGAAAGAACTATAGATGTTAGGTGGAATGATAATACTATTAAGAAGTTTGAAACTAAAGTACATATTATTACAAGTAATAGTGAAAATAATCTAGTAGATATTATTAATATAGCTTCATCTAATAATATCTCTATTTCTAAGATTAATACTATTTATAATACTGATACTAATATATATGAGTTAAGTATTAAGGTAAGTGATGTAGAAACACTTAATAAGTTCTTTTCTAATTTAAGAAAGAATAGTAATATAAAATTAGTTGAGAGGATATTCGTATGAGAGTAGTTATTCAAAGAGTAGACGAAGCATCTGTATTAGTTAATTCTTCTTATACTAATAGTATTGCTTTAGGATATATGATTCTTCTTGGAATACATACTAATGATACTTATGAAGATATTGAATATATAGTTTCTAAAATAGAAAAACTTAGAATATTTGAAGATACTGAAGGGAAAATGAATCTTAGTATTAAAGATGTTAATGGAGAAATATTACTTATAAGTCAATTTACTCTTTATGGAAGCGTTAAAGATGGTAATAGGCCTTCTTTTACAGATTCTATGAAGTTTGAAGATGCTAATAATATGTATGAAGAGTTTAAAAGTAGATTATCTAAGACTAATATTCCATTTAAAGCAGGTGAATTTGGAGCAGATATGAAAGTTAGTTTAGTTAATAATGGACCTACAACTATAATAATTGATTCTAGTGATAGAAATGTAAAATAGGGACCATTTTATAGACTTTTTTACTAAAAATGATATAATATATAATATACGAAAGGGAAATAAAACATGAATAAAAAAGAAACAATTACAGGAATTAGTAAACAATATGAACCAATACTTGTATATTTAATTAGTCTACTTGGTTTAATATTTTCATTTATGAATGATGAAGTAGATAAGGAAGCAAGATGGGTATATAATCAAGCAGGAGCTTTATTTATAGTTAGTGCTTGTATAGGAGTAGCTACATCTACAGTAGTTATTATTCCAATTCTTGGAATATTAATAGCTATAGTAGGATGGATGCTTAGTATAGCAGTATTTGTATTCTCTATTATTGCTATAATTAAAGCATATAATGGTGAACATTATGAAATACCTATTATTGCTAATTTAGCTAAAGCTATTTGGAAAAATAATAATAGTACTAGTAATGCATCTAAAACTTCAACAAAAACTATTAAAGATGCAGAAGTTAAATCAGAAAAGAAAACTGCCAAGAAAACTGCCAAGAAAGAAGATTAATATATCTTCTTTTTTATTGCTATGATATAATGAAAGTGGTGATAATATGAAAGTTTTAATATCTGCTGGTGGAACAGGAGGACATATATATCCTGCTCTTGCAATTATAGATAAAATAAAAGAAGAAAATAAAAATGTAGAGTTTTTATATATTGGTACAACTAATAGAATGGAAAAAGATATTATACCTGAAATGAATATTCCTTTTTATGGAATAGAAATATATGGTTTAAAAAGAAAAATTACTCCAAAAAATATATTATTTAATATTAAAACTATTATTAAATATATAAAGAGTAATAAATTAGTTAAGAAAAAAATAAAAGAATTTGATCCTGATATAGTTATTGGAGTAGGAGGATATGTAACTGCTCCTGTTGTTAAACAAGCAAAAAAATTAGGATATAAAACACTAGTTCATGAACAAAATAGTATTTTAGGTTTATCTAATAAAATGAATTTAAAATATACTGATGTTTTATGTACTTCATTTAAAGATATGAAAGTAGATAAGTGTAAATGTGTTTATACAGGTAATCCTACGTCTGATAATGCTAAAAAGATAGAACAAGTAGATCTAAAAAAATTAGGCATAGATAATAAGAAAAAGACTGTATTAATAGTTATGGGTTCTTTGGGATCTTTAACTGTTAGTAATGTACTTAGAGAATCGCTAGATAAGTTTAGTGATGAATATAATACTATTATTATTACTGGTAAAGATTATTATGAACCATATTTAGATTATAAAAGAGGAGATAATGTATATTTATTTCCTTATATAAATGGACTTCCATCATTAATGAAATCTTGTGATTTAATGGTTACAAGAGCAGGGGCTTCTACTATTTCAGAAATAGTAGCTATTAATATTCCTGCTATATTTATTCCAAGTCCATATGTAACTGAAAACCATCAATATAAGAATGCTATGTCATTTGTTAATGAAGGAGCTGCTCTTATATTAGAAGAAAAAGATTTAACACCAGATTCTTTAGTTAATTTAATAAATAGTACTATTAATGACGAAGATAAAATTAAAAGTATTAAGAAAAACTTATCTAAATTTGAAATAGATGGTTCTCAAGATAGAATTTATAAAGAAATAGTTAATTTAATAAGGAAATAATTATGAAAAAGAAAAAGAAAAAAAGGAAATTAAAAAAGATAATAGTAGTTTTCTTAACTATAATAATTATATCTTTAATAATATTTTTGCTTTCTTTAATTAAGGTAAGAGGATACTATGTACTTAATAATAAATATATAGATGAAGAAACTATATTAAGTACATGTTCTTTAGATGAGAATTCTTCATATTTTCTTACATGGTCATTTTTTGTTAATAGTAAATGTAAGAATAATAGTATGATTAAAAAAGTTAAAGTAGATCATACTAAAACATTTGAAATAAGACTTCATGTAACAGAATATAAAGTGCTTTTTAAGTATGATAATTATGCTATTAATGAATTAGGTAAGAAAGTAGATTTTGATGATAATTCTGCCCCTATATTAGTTAATAAAGTAGATAATAAAGATATATATAATAATCTTATTAGAAAGATGAATAAAGTAGATGATAATATATTATCAATTGTTTCAGAAATAAAATATGATCCTAATGAAGTAGATAAAGAAAGATTCTTGTTTTATATGAATGATGGTAATATGGTATATGTTACTTTAAGTAAGATAACTAAAATTAATTCTTATCCATCTATTACTAAAACTATTGAAAATAAAAAAGGAGTTTTATACTTAGACTATGGGAATTATTTTGTTCCTAAAGAATAAAATTCTTTTTTTTTGACTTAAATAATGATATAATATTATTGATAATAAAGAGGTATCTATATGAGAAAAATATATACTGCAATTGATATTGGTTCTGATACAATTAAAGTATTAGTATTAGAGAAAATAGGTAATAAATTAAATACTTTAGCATCTAATATATATCCTTCTTTAGGTGTAAAAAAGGGTATTGTTATTGATGAAGACCTAGTATTAGCTACTATTAAAGAAGCATTAAAGAAAGTTAATGATTCTTTAAATATTAATATTAATAAAGCATTAGTTACAGTTCCAATGGATGATGCTAATTATAAAATAGTAGATGGTTATACTACTATTACAGGAGAAGATTCTATTATAACTAAAGATGATATTTTAAATACATTACAAGCATCTATTTATAATAAAATAAAAGATGATGAAGAATTAGTTACTGTAATGCCTATTAAATATCTACTAGATGATAAAGTAGAAGTAAAGAATCCAAGAGGATTAAAAGCTAATAAATTAAGTGCACTTGTTATGATGGTAACAGCTCCTAAAACTAATTTATATAGATGTTTATCTTTATTTGATAAAGCAGGTATAGAAGTAGTAGATATACTATTTGGTTCTATAGGAGACTATTACGCTTATAAAGAAGATGAATTTGATAAAGGAGTAACAGCAGTTATAGATATTGGTTTAAATAAAACAGATATATCTATTTTTAATAAGGGAATAATCACATCTTCTAAAATTATACCAGTAGGATCTTTTAATATAGATGAAGATTTATCTTATGTATATAATATTCCATTGGATAAAGCTAGAAAAATAAAAGAGATGTTTATAGAACTAGATAAGAGTGTAGCTTCTAAAGATGAATATTATGATATTAAAGATAAATCTAATATAAAGATAAGTATAAATCAAAAAGAAGCAAGTGAAATAGTATATAATAATTTGCTTGAAATAATAAAAAAAGCAAAAAAAGAACTAAATAACTTAACAAAAAAAGAAATTCATTATATAATTATAACAGGTGGAATAAGCAATATTCCTGGATTTGATAAGTTATGTGTTGAAGTATATAACGATATTGTTCCTACTAAAATGGATATAATAGGTATTAGAGATAATACATATTCTTCAGCATATGGAACTATTAAATATTTCATTAATAAACTAGAACTTAGAGGTAGAGAATATTCTATGTTTAGTGAAGATGAAGTAACTAGAATAGTAGGTAATGCGGTAAAAAATGAAGATACTAAAATATTTGGTAGATTCTTTAGCCGCCTATTTGATAAGGAGGATTAATTATGGCATTAGAAATTGATCAATTAGCTAAAATAAAAGTAATTGGTGTTGGTGGTGGTGGAAACAACGCTGTTAATAGAATGATTGAATCTGGTATTAAAGGTGTTGAATTTATTGTTGCTAATACTGATTCACAAGCTTTAAGGAATTCAAAAGCAGAAGTAAAACTTCAATTAGGTAAATCTGGACTTGGTGCTGGTGCTAATCCAGAAGTAGGTAGAGCTGCTGCTGAAGAAAGTAAAGATGAAATAAAAGAAATACTTAGAGGAGCAGATATGGTATTTGTTACTTGTGGTATGGGTGGAGGTACTGGTACTGGTGCTGCCCCTATAGTAGCAGAAATAGCTCAAAGTATTGGTGCTTTAACAGTAGGTATAGTTACTAAACCATTTAGTTGGGAAGGTAATAAAAGAATTATTAATGCTGATGATGGATTAGAAAGATTAAAAGAACATGTTGATACTTTAATTATTGTTCCAAATGATAGATTAAAAGATATTATAGATAAGAATACTCCAATATTAGCAGCATTCAAAGAAGTAGATAATGTACTAAGACTTGGTGTTCAATCTATATCAGATCTAATAGCTGTTAATGGATTAGTAAACTTAGACTTTGCTGACGTAAAAGCTGTTATGGAAAATAAAGGTGATGCTCTAATTGGTATAGGTGTTGCTACAGGTGAAAATAGAGCTATAGAAGCTGCTAAACAATCTGTTTCATCACCACTTCTTGAAACTGATATTAGAGGTGCTACTGATGCCATTGTTAATATAACTGGTGGAACAAGCTTATCATTAATAGAAGTTCAATCTGCGGTAGAAGTAATTAGACAAGCTGCTCAAACAGATATTAATATTATATTTGGAGCTGTTATCAATGAATCTTTAGGAGACGATGTAATTGTTACAGTAGTTGCTACAGGTTTTGATAAAGTAGGGGATGCTTATTTAGATTCATTACATGAACAAGTTATTGAAATGAATACTCCAGATATTAATTCTGATGAAGATGATGACGATGGTTGGGATATACCAGACTTTATCAGAAATAGAAAAAATATATAATTGACAAAAGAAGTGTAAACTTCTTTTTTTTTTTACTCTTTTTTTCTTATTAATATTTACAAAATACATATATAATTATATAATTTAATTAACCAGTGGGAGAAAGTGGTTGAATGTGGGGGATAACTATGTTAATGGGAGAATATCATCACAATTTAGACGATAAGAATAGACTTATTATTCCATCTAAGTTTAGATATGAACTTGGTTCTAAGTTCATAGTTACTAGAGGTCTAGAAAAATGCCTATTTGCTTATTCTGTTGATGAATGGAACAAGATTATAGAAAAACTTAATACACTTCCATTTACTAGTAAAGATGCCCGTACATTCATGAGGATGTTCTTATCAGGGGCCACTGAGTGTGAACTTGATAATAATGGAAGAATCTGCATCAATGGACCTTTAATGAATTATGCTTCTTTAAAAAAAGAATGCGTAATTATAGGTGTTGGTGAAAGAATCGAAATTTGGGATCAAGATATGTTTAATAACTTCTTTAATGATAATATTGATAACTTTAGTGATGTAGCGGAGAATTTATTCAATGCATATTAGTGTTTTGCTTAATGAATCAATAGATAATCTAAATATTAAAGAAGATGGAATATATGTTGATGCTACTTTAGGATACGCTGGTCATAGTTCACAAATTTTAAAACGAATAGCAAGGGGTTGCTTATTCGCCTTTGATCAAGATGGGGAAGCTATCGAATATAGTACAAAGATTCTTGATCAAATTAAT
>JAEEGL015597052.1_pt1 | contig 32129 bp, 3 predicted proteins | sample 9134231 | NCBI WGS metagenome assembly JAEEGL01 (sample SAMN16246548, study PRJNA631951) | gut metagenome | biome: gut microbiome; feature: rumen; material: fiber-attached | host: Bos | place: Iran: Karaj | collected 2018-10 | reverse complement strand
GCGCCCTGGCCGAGCTTGCTGACATCGAAGGTGCCGTTGGTGCCGTTCAGGGTGAACGTCATCACGGTGCGGCCGTTGAGGTCGACGATGGCTACCTCGGCGCCGGCGAGCATCTCGCTCACACTGACGGTGACCATAGCGGAAGCGGGATTCGGGTAGATGCTGAGGTTGCCCTCGGCGTCGACATCGGCGATACCCTGGTCGCTGGCGGTCTCGAAGGTGGTCACGTCGCTCCAGACCGAGACGAGGCTCTCGGTGCAGATGTTGGCGACATAGACGTCGTAGGTAACCTGGGCCTCGAGGCCTTCGATGGTGTAGGTGGTGCCGGTGGCGGTGGCCGACTGGCCCTGGCCGCGGTCGAAGCCTGTGTAGCCGTACTCGATGCGGTAGCTGCCGCTGCCGGCAACGGCGGGAGCCGTCCAGCTGATGGCAGCCGTGCTGCTGGTAATCTCGGTTACGGTGACATTGGTCACGGGCTGGCAGATGTCGGTGGTGAAGTTCACGGGAGTCTCGAACCAGTCACCCTCGATGTCGTGGTTGCTGCCGCAGAGCGGACGCACGTTGGCGTTGTAGGTGACGCCGGAGGTGAGGCCGGTGGCGAAGTAGGTGGTGCTGGAGGCTTCATAGTAGAAGGTGTCGACGGTGTTGTAGACGATCACCTGCCAGGCGGTCTCGTTGCCGATGGTGGTCCAGGTCAGGGTGACGCCGTCATAGCTTGTGGCGGCGACAGAGAGGCTGGTGACGGGCACGCAGGGCAGGGAGTCGGTGATGAAGTAGCTCTCGTAGGCGGGGCTCACCTCGTTGTCCTCGCAGTTCTTGGTCACGCTGTAGTAGTACATCGTGGCGGGGGTGAGGCCGGTGATGTTGAACTGGCCGTTGGCGGAGGTCATCGTGTTGGTGAGGCTCGTCGGGCTGGTGCCGTAGCTCAGGTCGAAGCCGTTGGAGAGACCGTTGTCGTTGAAGATGAGGTTGGCGCTCTGGTAGGTCGTGGTGATGCTGGACAGGACAGGCGTCGAGCAGCCGCCGCCGCAGCTGACCAACTTCATAGTGGGACGATACTGGTAGTAGGTCTTGGTGCCGCTGTAAGTGGTGCTGGTGGGATCGGGGTTGTAGCTGTCGCTGTACCATACGAGCGTCTTGTAGCCGCTGCAGGACGAGGAGTTGAAGGTGTAGCTGCTGCTGTTGTAGTCGTTCGAGTTATCGTCGACTATGACAAGCAGGTTGCTGTGACCGTCCCAGGTGTAGGGAGTGGTGAACTGGAAGTAGTTCCAGCCCTGGCTGCAGTTGAGGTTGCCGGTATAGACCTGCACGGCAGTGGAGGTGTCGAGAAGCACAATGTCTGTGTTACTGCTGAAGACTGTCTTGGTAGTGGGCTGGAGCCAGATGGTGACATTGGTCTTGTCGGTCGAGGCTGTGGCATAGGCATAGCTGTAGGCTATGGCGGAAATCTCGCCTATACCCACCAACTCGGCACTGTCGATGATGGTCTCGCTGAGGGTGTACTTATAGAAATTGTTGACCGGGACATAGTAGCTGGTGCTCGTGGCATTGCCAGTGGTGGCGGCCATAGCGTTGTCGCACAGCTCGGTGGAGAGGACCGCCGGCATGCTCCATTCGCCCATGTCGGTGGCAGAGCAGATGGGTCTCACCTCGAAGGTGTAGCTGGTCAGCGTGTCGAGACCGGTGATATTGACGGGGTGCACGCTGGTGGTGATAACGGTCGGGGCAGCGCTGCCGTGGCTGTAGCGCACCTCCCACGACGTGGCGGAGGCCAGGTCGGTCCAGTCAACCATGATGTTGCTGGTGCCGGCACCTACGGCATGCACATCCTGTACTGTCGGGCAGGTGGGCAGGTAGTCGACATGCACATCGTCAATGTAGTGGTAGCTGTAGCCGGTGGAGGTACTTGTGGTGTAGTAGTTGCGGAAGGCGATGATGCGGCTGGTGCCGGTGTAGGTGCCGAAGTAGACGGTGTGCTGCAGGTGGGTCGAGGTGGGAGTGCTGATGACCTGCACCGGGACGAAGGTGTTGCCTTCCATCACGCCGACCTCAAGGCCGTAGCTGGTGCTGGTGGTGTAGTCCCAGAAAGTGAGCTCAAGGCTGTCGAGCGATGTGGGCATCGGGGGCAGCATGTGGTAGCCTGCGCCATAGAGACGGTAGCTGTAGCTGCCGCTGTGGGCGTTGGAGCTGCTGTAGTATACTCCGGGATAGTAGGAAGCTGTCTGGTAGGATGAGGAACCGGTCAGGATGTAGTCCCAGCAGGAGGGAACCACCGTGAGGTTGCTCGTTGCAGTGCCAGTGGTGAGGGCGTCGAAGTTCTCGCTGAAAGGCAGCGAGGTGGCCACGCAGGGAGTGTGGTAGCTCTCGGAGTAGACCAGGCTGCTGTCGCCGACGCCGCAGATGGAGCGGATGTAGACCGTGTAGTCGCTGTTGGCGTTAAGACCGGTGAAGGTGTAGCTCGGCGTGGTGACCACGACGGAGGTGGTGCCGAGGCTCACTTCCCACTCGCTCTCGCTGCCGCCGGGAGTCCATGTCAGGCTGATGCTGTCGGCAGTGATTGCTGCGGTGACATTCTGAGGCATGGGGCAGGTGTTGTGAATGAAGCCCACGTTGTCGATAGCAGTCGGGGGATTGGTTCCGCCGCTGCCGTCGTTGGCCCATACGAAGACCAGCTTGTAGTTGCCGGGAGTGGAGATGTGGATGGTGCCGTTGACACTCTGCCAGTTGGTCTGCTGTGCCAGCGTGTTGGGCGTGGCACCGCTCTGGGTGAGGTCATACCATGTGGCGGGGCAGGCGGCCGAGGCGAAGGCGTAGGTGCCGCCACCGAGGACCTGGCCGGCCTCGAACTGTTCGCCGGCAGGCGTCAGGAATACGCGGGTAAAGTCGTAGTAGTGGCTCTCGCCCTGGCCCTTCCAGTCGTAGGTATAGGCATATTCGCCGCTGTCGACAAGACGCAGCGTGCGGACAGCATAGGAGTAGCTGACGGTGGTATTGGTGTAGCTGTTGCTGCTGCCGTCGTTGGTGACGTAGAGCGAGCGGCTGCCGCCGTTGTTGGTGGCGTTGCCCACCATCCAGTAGTTGGTCTGGCCAGTGGTGAGGAGATCCCAGCCGTTGACGCCGGTGGCCTCGAAGTCGCAGAAGTAAGGTGTCAGCGCAGGTGGGGCGGCAAGGGTGGTGACGGCAATGTGACGGTCGAAGATGTCAGTGCCGCAGTCGGGATATACATATATATGATAGGTGGTGGCGGAATCGAGACCCGGGATGACGCAGAAGGTGTCGGTGACATGTATCGCCGTCATGTGGCCTGTGCCGGGAGCAAATTCGACGGTGTCGAACTCCACATTCCAGCTGCTGTTGCTGCTGGTGTCGGTCCAAGCAACGACGATGGTGTCAAGCATCACGTCGATTGCCCTGAATTCTTCGACACGCGGGCAGGTCGGCAGCGGCTCGAGGGTCACGTCGTCGACATAGGCATACCAGCTGCTGGTGGCACGCAGGGCGCGGATGGCAACATAGCGGCCGGGACCCACATGGGTGCTGAGACTCGTGGTGAACTCGGTCCATTCGGTGTTGTTGCCCACGTTGATGGTGGCAATGCTCTCGAAAGCGGTGTCGGTGTTGTCAGCCATCACGCCAACCTCGAAGGTCGGGTAGTAGCTGGTGCTGCTGCTCTTGGCCCAGAAGGTGAGCTGCATGGTGCTGATGTCAAGTACGGTGGTGTCAATCTCGGGCAGTATGATGTACATGTAGTCGCCATAGGTGCCCGTGGTGGTGGTGTTGTACCAGTAGAGGCCGGCGCCGCCGCCCATGGTGTGGTTGTAGGTGGCGCTGTTGCTCAGGTAGGGATAGCCGCCATAGCTGGTGCCGTTGTTGAGGCGGGTCCAGCAGGGGATGAAGGGCGAGGTGGTGCTGCTCGAGCCGGTGGGATAGCCTTCGAAGTTCTCCACATAGGGCAGCGAGTCGATCAATACGCAGTCGGTACGGAACGAATAGACGAACGACCACACGGTGCTGCCTTCGTTGCAGATCTCACGCACATATACATCGTAGGGAGTGTTGGGCGTCAAGCCGGTGATGTCGACACTGTCGGCGCCATAGGCTGTCACCATGGTGCCTTGACCGTGGTTGAAGCCCATCGGACCGTACTCGACCTCGTAGTTGCTTGTGCCGCCGAACCAGCCGATGGTGGCAGTGGTCTGGCCGATGTTGAGAGCCGTGACATTGGTTACACGCGGGCAGGCAGGGATGAGGTCGACCACGATGTCGTCGATATATACATAAGAGTAGTAGGTCGTCGAGCTGGAGGTGTAGTAGTTGCGGAAGGCAATGCGGTTGCCGGTGCCATGGTAGTTGGCAAACGACACCTCGGCGTTGTTGTGCTGGCTGGTGGCCATGGCGATGGTGTCGACAGGCACAAACGTGCTGCCCTCCATCACGCCTACTATCAAGCCGTAGGAGGTCGAAGTGGTGTAGGCGCTGAACGATAGGAGCAGGCTGTCGATCGAGACCGACATCTCAGGCAGTATGTGGTAGCCCACGCCGTAGAGGCGGAGACTGTAGTTGCCGCTGTTGGCATTGGTGCTGCTATAATAGACCTGCGGCAGGTAGCTGCCGGTAGTATATGTGGATGTACCGGTCATAATATAATCCCAGCAGTTGGGCACCAGACCGTAGTTGGTGTTGCTGGTGCTGGTGGTGATGCTGTCGAAGTTCTCGGTGTAGGGCAGCGCTGCGGGCACACAGACCGTGGTGGCATGTGTGGCACCGACAATCGTGCTGCCGTCGCCGCACTCGTAGGTCACGCGGAAGTCGTAGTCCGTGGCGGGATTGAGGCCGGTGATGGTGTAGCTATTGACGCTGACGCCAGTGGCGACGGTGGTCCATGCCGTATCGGTGGCAGTGCGGTATTCCACATCCCACGATGTCTCGTCGTTGCCGGGAGCCCAGACAAGGGTGACTTCGTCGAAACTCACATTGACTGCCATCACTCTCGGTGCAACGCAAGTGTTGGCGCTGCCGGAGTAATTCAGCCTCATGTTGGCACGCACGCTCAGGACATCGGTCTCCGTATGGGCGGAGGACAGGGTGTAGGCGTCGTCGTCGTTGTAGGCAGACTGGCTCATGTTGGAAGCGCTGTGGGTGCTGAACACATAATCGCTGCCGTCATAGTCGCCCGAGTTGTCGTTCACCACCACAAGCAGGTTGCCCGTGCCGTTGTAGTTGTAGGGTGTGGTGAACTGGAAGTGGTTCCATCCCTGTGTGCAGTTCAGGTTGCCACTGTAGACCTGCTGGAAGGTGCTGGCGCTGTAGGGCACCGCGCTCGACAGCGAGCTCTGTGTCACAGTGGCAAGGTATATCTGAACGTTGGTCTTGGCGGTCGAGGCGCTGCTGTAGGCATACTGGAAGTCGATGCCCGTCAGGGTGGCGGGACCGTTCATCTCCGAAGCCAGGATGAGCTCCTGGGTGTAGCTGTAGTTCCAGTAGTTGTTGACAGGCAACTCGTGGGAGGTCGACGTGCCTTCGCCCACCTGGACGTAGGTATTTACCTGCGGTGTGAAGGTGACGCTGTCGGCACGGCCAAGGCCGTCGTTGTCGCAGTCGGCGCGCACAACAGCCTTGTAGGTGGTGCCTGTGGTGAGGCCGCTAATCACATAATAGGGATCGGTGGTGTTGACAACAGTGTTGGTGGCACCAGGGGTCAGGGCGCGGTAGGACACCTCGTAGCCGTTCGGCTCGTTGTAGCCATCCTGAATGTCCCAGGTGAGCACTGCTGCTCCTGCGGTGGTGGCGACGGTCAGGTCACGCACCGGCGGGCAGGAAGGTATCTGATCGAGGGTGATGTCGTCGACATAGGCATACCACGAACTTGAAGGACGCAGGGCACGGATTGCCACATACTGGCCTTGGCCGGTGTAGTGGGTCAGCATTACTGTGAACTCCTGCCAGTCGGTGACATTCATCACGTTGACAGTCTGCACAACCTGGAAGGTGGATGCCACGTTCGGGTCGGTCATAACGCCCACCTGGAACTGCGGGCTGTAGCTCGTCGTGCTGGGACGGGCCCAGAAGGTCAGTTGCAGAGTGTTAATCGGATAGACGGTGGTGTCGACACCGGGCAGGACCACAATCTGGTAGTCGCCGTAGGTGCCGGTGGTAGTGGTGTTGTACCAATAGAGGCCCTTAGAGCCGCCGGTGGTGTGGTTGTAGGTGCTGCCGCCCACGTAGGGGTAGCCGAAGTACTGCGTGCCGTTGTTCAAGCGGCCCATGCAGTCTACCCATGTGGTGCTGGTGCTGCCACCGGTGGCGGCGGCATCGAAGTTCTGCGTGTAGGGCAGGGTGGTCATGGCATCGCACTGGGTGCTGATACTGCCGCCGACAGGCATGCTGGTAGTCCCGGTGCACTCGGTCATGACGGAGTAGGTGTAGAGGGTGTTGCTTGTAAGGTTGGTGAAGGTGTAGGAGGTGTCGGTGACATTATAGATGGTGTCTACGCCAAAGACTACGGTGAAGCTGCTGCCTGTGCCGGGAGTCCAGTGGATGGTCACCTCGTCGGTGGTCGACGTGGCCGCCACTGCCAAGGGGGCGTCGCACCATTCGTCGGTCAGGTAGATGTCGTCGATGGCCATATACCATGCCGAACCCGGGTTGTGCCACTTGATGGCGATATAGGCGCCAGTGCCGGTATAGCTGGTCAGCGGTATGATGAACTGCTGCCATGAGGTGGTGAACTGGCTGGATGTGAAGGTGTATACCGGAGTGAAGGTGCTCGTGTCGGTCGGGTCGCTCATCACGCCGATGACAGGCTGCGGATGGTAGCTGGTGCTGGTGGTCTTGCCGTAGAACGACAGTATCAGGTCGCTGATGTCGTATGCGTTGAGGTCGACCGGAGGCAGCACGGCATATTCGTTCTGGGCATAGCCCGACGAGGTGCTCTGGTACCAGTACATGCCCTTCGTGCCGCTGTGCACGTAATTGGCGGTGGTGGTTAAGTAGGGATAGTAGTTGCTGCTGACGGTGGCGTCGTTGATGCGGGTCCAGCAGGCGGGGAAGGCCTGGGCGTATGCGACTGTCGAATAGGCAGGCTCGGTCTCGAAGTCGTTACTGTAGGGCATCTGGCTGATGGCGGCGCAGGCCGTGCGGAACGACCGTACAAACGACCACACGGCAGTGCCTTCGCTGCACACCTCGCGCACATACACGTCATAGAGGGTGCTGGCATTGAGGCCGGTGAGGACCACGCTGTCGCCGGTTGCAGTGACCGTGATGCCCTGGCCCAGGGGATAGCCCGAAGGACCGTACTCAATCTCGTAGGTGCTGCCGTTGACGTCATTCCAGTGGATGGTGGCGCCGTCAGCCAGAATAGTGCTGACGGTGACGCCGCTCACGCGCGGACAGGCGGGGATATAGTCGACCATGATGTCGTCTATATATACATATGAATAGGTGTTATTGGTGCCATAGGTGTTGCGGAAAGCGATACGGTTGCCGGTGCCGGTATAGTTGGCAAACGACACCTCGTAGGGGGTGTGCTGGCTAACGGCCATCTCGACAGTGTCGACAGGCACGAAGGTGTTGCCTTCCATCACGCCAACAATCAAGCCATAGGAGCTCGAAGTGATGTAGGCGTTGAAGGAGATGAGCAGGCTGTCGATCGAAGCGGCCATCTCGGGCAGCTTGAAGTAGCCCATGCCGGCCAGACGCATACTGTAGCTGCCGCTGTTGGCGTTGGTGCTGCTATAGTACACTCCAGGCAGGTAGGAGCCTGTCAGGTAGGTGGAGCTGGTAGCAGTTAAGGTATAGTCCCAGCAGCTGGGCATCACGCCATAGTTGCTGGTGCTGGTGCTGGTGGTGATATTGTCGAAGTTCTCGCTGTAGGGCAGGGCGAAGGGCACGCACACCGTCATGGCGCTGACAGTGGTGTAGTAGTCGGTGCCGTCGCTGCAGCTGAAGCCCACGCGGAACTCATATTCGGTGGCGGGGGTCAGGTTGGTGATGGTGTAGCTGTTGTCGGTGGTGCCGGTGGCAACATTGGTCCACGTGGTGGTGCCGGCGATGCGATAGTCCACATCCCACGAGGTCTCGTCGTAGCCGGGAACCCAGCTGATGGTCACCTCGTCGCTCTGCACATCGCTCACCGCCACCGAGGGGGCGGCGCAGCTGGCCTGCACCAAGCAGCCCGCCTGATAGAAGTGGATGGCTGCACGGTAGCTGTAGGTCGAGCCGGCAGAACCGCTGTTATAGTCGCTCAGCGTGAAGGGGCTGCTGTCTCTGTAGCGGTAGCGAGCCTTGTTGCTGGCCGACACATAGTAGCCGGTCAGACCGGTGGAACTCGACTGCGAGCCGCCGCTTTGGTTCATGAAGGTGGTGATGATGATGTTGCTTGCACCGTCCCAGCTGAACGGGGTGGTGAAGTTGTAGTGCTGCCAGCCGCTGGTGTTCATCGGATGGAGTGACGGACCGTAGACCTGGGTCTGCTGGTTGGGGTTCTCCATGGTGGCATCGCTGATGGAGGAGGTCGTCGTGGTGCCGATGAATATGGTGAACTCTTTGTTGTAGCTGGTGCAGGCGGTGAATCCGAGGTCGATACCCGTGATGGGGCCGGCGGTCATGCCTGCGGCGGTAAGCTCGGCGGCTGTCCAGATGGCCTGGTAGACGGTGTTGCCCCAGCTGCTGTATGCCAAGCATCCCGAGACGCCGCTCGTCGAGTTGCTGAAGATGGTGGTATCCAGTGTGGTCGGGTCGAGCGTCAGGCATTCGAGCGCGGCGGTGCTGAAGACCACGCTATCCATGCGGCCGCTGCCGTCGGTGCCGCAGTCGGCGTTGATGTAGACCTTATAGGTCGTGCCTGCTGTCAGGCCGGTGAGGGTCACTATTGTCTCGGTGGTGTTGATGGTCTGCGGCGTGCCCGTGGAACCCACGCTGTCGTAGGTCACCGTATAGCCTTCGGGCGTGCCCGTGGCATCGTCCTGCATCGTCCAGGTGATAAGGGCGGCGCCCACAGAAGGCACCACCGTAATCTCGCCGACCGACGGGCAGGAGGGTATGGTCTCGATGGTGAAGTCGTCAGTGTAGGCATAGTAGCTGCTGCTCGGACGGTTCATACGGACGGCGATAAAGTTGCCATAGCCCGCATAGTCGGCAAACGACACGACAAATTCTTGCCATGTAGTGACATTCTGCACGTTGACAGTCTCAACGGCGGTGAATGTATTCACATCCTCGGGGTCGGTCATCACGCCCACCACGAACACCGGGTAGTAGCTCGTCGAGGTGGGGCGTGCCCAGAAGCGGAGCTGCAAGGTGTTCATGGCATAGACGTCGGTGTCCAAGCCGGGCAGCACCACAATCTGGTAGTCGCCATAGGTGCCGGTGGTGGTGCAGCCGTACCAGTAGAGGTTACGGGTACCGCTGTGGGGCGTCGTGCTGCTCACATACGGGTAGCCGAAGTACGAGGTGCCGTTGTTGAGATGGGTCCAACAGGGTATTTCGGGACGTATGCTGCTCGAGCCGGTGGCGAGGTCTTCGAAACCGTAGCTGTAGGGCAGTGTGTTGATATAGGTGCATGCCGTGCGGACGCTGGTAGTCACTACCGTACTGGTGTCGTCAGTGCCGCAGTAGGCAGCCACTCCGATGTTGTACAGCGTGCTGGGTGTGAGGTTGGTAAGTGTAAATGTCGTGTCGGTGGCGAAATCGGCAATGCTGTCGTTGACGTAAATCAGCCAGGAACCTTCGCTGCCTGTAGCTGTCCAGCTGAAGGTCACATAGTCGGTGCCAGCCTCATCGATGGTAAGACCTATCGGATGCGGGCAAGTCGGCAACGGTCCGAGGGTGACATCGTCGAGCATCAAGTAGATGGCTCCTGTATAGCCGCTGTGGGGTACGGCCCGGAAGGCAATGTATTGGCCGGCGCCTGTATAGTTCGACAGGGGCACGTCGAACATCTCATATTCTATTCCCGTTGGGTGCACCCGATCCACAAGCGTGAAGGTGGAGGTGTCCATGGGGTTGGTCATCACGCCTATCTCAAAGTCGCAGTTGTAGCTGGTGCTGTACTGGCGTGCCCAGAAGGTGAGCTGCAAGGTGTTGATGCCCAAGGTGGCATCTATCGGAGACATAATGCCGTAGCAGTAGCCGCCGGAGGCAGCATAGAAGTACAGGCCGAAAGTGTTGTTATGGCCGTAGGAGGTGGTGGCGTTGATATAGGGGCGGTCGGCGGTGCTGCCGAGTTTGTACCAGCAGGTGGGGAAGGCTGTGGTGCCCGAGCCGTAAGTCTCAAAGTCCTCGGTATAAGGTATCATGGTGTCAACGATGGGAGTGCAAGGCGTGCGGAACGAAGCAGTTCTGACGTAGCTCGTGTCGCCTGCGCCGCAGATGGCACGCACCGAGAAGGTGTAGTTGGTGATGGCCGTCAAACCCGTGACCGTCATAAAGGTGTCATAAACAATAGAGGTGGTGCCGCCAAATTCTACTTCCCATTCGCTCTCAGAGCCGCCGTGAGTCCAGTGAAGTGTGGCGTCGGTAGCCGTGGCGTCGGCCAGCAAGGCCATCGGTGCGGGGCAAGTAACGACGGGGCGTGTAAAACGATAGTAGCGGTTGGCATCGGGCCATGTGCCTGTGGCGATGGTCGTCGTGGTGCCATTCGTGAAGTGGGTGGCCACATGCGTGGCCGAGATGGTCCAGCCGTCAGTGGCATCTACGCACAGACCGCACTGGCGCGAGACGGCGGGAGCCGTGGAGGGAATTCCGGAGGCAGGGGGATAGACAATATCGATATTGCCGTTGGAATGCAGCTGCACCTGCCACTTGTATAGGTAACTGCGAGTGGTGGAGGTATACGTGCCTACACAGATCTCCACCACATGGAGCGAATCGCCCACGCTGATGGCTTTGACATAGTGTGTCGATTCAGCATAGCCATCGCAGCCGAAAGCATTAATCTTCGGGTTGTTGACGCTGGCATTCGCCGAACTGAACGGCGTCGAGTAGTTGCTCGTTCCAGTCACCGTACTGCCCAGCTTCAGGTTTCCGTCGGCATTGACGGAATACTGGGTGTAGCTGTCCTCCCCGAAAGGGAAGGGGAATCCGATGTTGTGCACAGCAGTCAGGCCATAGTCGCCAGTGGCGGTCCATGGCAGTGTTGTGCCCGACGTCATATCGACCCAGAGGGTGGCATCGGTGCCGGTGCTGAACGTGTACTCGCCCAGCGTCTGCGCTCTCAAAGCCCACGGCGCTATCAGCGCAACAATGAGCATCAACATTGATAAGTGCTTTTTCATAATGATTGTTTTTAGTTAATATATTGATTTCTAACTCTTCTACTGATTATGCCTTTCGGAAACATAACCGCAAACTTACGTAATCTATTTGAAAAAAGCAAATATTTCTTTGTTTTTTAACATTTTTATTATCGTATGTGCTGTATGTCAGCCTGTTCGCCATGCCATGCACAAGCCCATCCCACGCATTTCCTCCCGCCGTCACGGACAATTTTGCAAGGTTATATTTTTTTTGTATTTTTGCACCTGGATTCAATGATTCCCATTCCCTGCTATCGTGCTGTAATTTAGCTATATGGCAGTGATTTGGGTTTTGTTTGGATAGTATATAACTGGTGTAATATATGTTAAGAAAACACTTTTTGCGTCAGCCAGTGGGCGCACTTCTTCTTGCCCTGACACTTTTGGCGGCGTCGCCAGCCAAAGCTCAGCTGTCGGGCAGCGGCACGGCAGCCGACCCCTACCTGATAGGAAGTGCCGACAACTACAACGCCTTCGTCTCCAGCGTCAACAGCGACGTCGACGCTGCAGCGGCCTGCTATCGCGTCACTGCCGACATCGACCTGTCCTCCTCCTCCGAGGTGACAAGCACTTTCTCCGGCACCCTCGAGGCGGCCATCGACCCCGCCACCCACATGCCCTACCGCATCAGCGGCCTCTCCCATCCTCTCTTCGCCACCCTCGCCGGCACTGTGCGCAACATGGTGCTGGAAGATGTAAGCATCAGTCAGAGTGGCCAGGTGGGCGCCATCGCACGCACCGCCAACGGCGCGGCGCGCATCTACAACGTCGGCATCCTCTCAGGCTCTGTGAAAAGCACCGGCACCACGACCGGGAACAACTCCACCGACTGCTGCGGTGGCCTGGTGGGACTGCTCGACGGCACCGCACGCGTCGTCAACTGCTACTCCTTCGCCACCATCGCCGGCGGTAACCGCGTCGGCGGCATCGTGGGCTACAACAACGGCACCACCACCGCCTCCAGCATCACCACCATGGTGATGAACTGTATGTTCTATGGCGACATCACCGGTGGCACCGCCCCATCGCCCGTCTACGGCGGCAAAATTATCAATAACCTCAACTCCGGCGGCCTCACCACCTTCAACTATTATGCCTTCAGCCAGCTGAACGGCAAGACCATCGGCAACGATTATTTCAACTGCGCCCTGGCCGTGGAAGACCGCTTCCTCACACGCTTCGAATACTACCGCCTGCTGCTCAACAGCAACAAGAAATTGGCTGCCTACTACATCACCGGCGATGTCGCCGACGCCAACCTGATGCTCAAGTGGGTGCTGGAGACTGCCGACCGCACCATCGCCAACCCCAAGCCGTACCCCGTCCTTAAGGCCCAGGGCTACTACCCCTCCATCATCAACCCCGACGCCGCCAACGCCCCCGACAGCGCCACCGTAGGCCGCAACCACGGCAGAAAACTCGGTCGCACCCTCTCGGTCACCATCCTCACCAAGAGCCAGAAAACCGACGGCGGACAGTCCTGGCCCACAGCCGCCGCCAGCGACGTGCAGACGACGAGCCTCACGCTGCAGCGCACCGATATGGACTTCGACCGCTTCAACTTCAACTACGACAAGGTGCAGCTGCCCTACTACAACGACATAGGCACCGGCAACTACACCGAGGGCCGTGTGGTGACAGGGTGGAAAATCACCGCCTTCACCGGCGGCACGGAAGGTACCTACACTGCCAGCGACAGTTGGGGCGGATATAACTTCGCCGACCGCATGTGCACCAACAAGGATCTCTACAGCGTCAGCGGCCGCGTCTTCTCCCAGGGCGCCTACTACGACGTGCCCTACGGTGTCACAGCCATCACCATCGAGCCCTACTGGGGCTACGCCTGCTTCCTGGCCGACCAGTACTACGACGTGGTGTTCTCCGACAAATACGTCCGCCAAAACGTGACCCAGCTGGGCACGCAGGTCGAGGGCACCACCACCTTCAACGGCCTAAGCGTGAAAACCAGTGCCAACGACGCCCTCGGCACCATCTCGACCAAGGGCTCTACCGTCTACGACAACGCCATCGTGCTGGTGGGCAACTTCCACCAAAACAACATCAACACCTCCCCGTACAAAGACAACACGGCGTTCACCCTGATGTCGGTCGACTTGGACAACGACCATGAGCCCGACTACAGCCTCATCTACCACGACAACAACCGCAGCGCGGTATGTCCGATACGCTTCGACTTCCTGAACGTTATCGGCACCGCCCAGGCCCAGAAACCAAAAGCTACAGCCACCGTCCTCAATTCGAGCGTGTTCAATGCCAAAGGATGGTTCGAAATCACCAATACCAGCTCGATCTATTTCTCACAGTTCGAATACGAGAATTCCACCAAGACCGCTGGCCAATCGCCTATCATACTGATGGGTGGCGTGTTCGACCAGTTCACCTCTACCAAAGTCAGCCAGGTGCAGAACACCACCTACCTCCACGTCGGCGGTAATGCCTGGTTTAAGGATTTTGCCAACGGCACCCACAGCGACGGCAACAAGAGCACCAAACACATACCCATCTCCGTAAATGGCGGCGACTATGTCGGATTCTATCTGACAGGTACTTATGTCCCTGGCGCCGCCGTCAATAACGACGATGCCGAGTGCTACGTCTCCGGCGGCCATTTCGGCGAGGCGGCAGGCGCCGGCCAGGAGCAGATAGGCGGCAACGTGCGGTGGCAGATCTACAACGCCGACATCGACAACTTCTTCGGCGGCGGCATCAACTCGGCCAAGCCTATCAAGGGCAACATCACCGTCGACATCTTCAACAGCCACGTCGGCTCCTACTGCGGCGGCCCCAAATTCGGCGATATGCTCAGCGGCAAGACCGTCGTCACCAACGCCATCGGTTGTACCTTCGGCACCTTCTTCGGCGCCGGATTCGGCGGCACCGCCCTCTCAAAAGTGAAATATTACGACTTGCAGGCCATCGACTTCGCTAACTGGCAAACCAAATATTCCACCACCGACAGAGGATTGTATTTCGACGGCGTTAATACAAACGCATCTTATGATGCCGGCAAGGACTACGGCAAAAAAGGCGTGGGTGTGGCCGTCGATTTCGACTACGAGTTCTTCGTCTGGACCAGCGGCGGCACCGGCGGCCGATTCTTTGTCAAGTTCGCCTCCTTCTCGCTGGCTCAGTGCCACGACGTGACGTCGACCCTGAAGCATTGCACCGTCGACGGCAACTTCTATGGCGGCGGCCGCCTCGGCAGCGTGGTCGGCGACGTGACGTCCGTCCTCGACAGCTGCACCGTCAACGGCAGCGCCTTCGGCGCCGGCTACTCCGCCTCGATTCCTACACTGGAAGTCAGGGATGCCGGCTTCGCAAGCAATGGCGCCGGCGGATATCTGATTCCTGCCTTCAACAAATACTCCGGCATGTTCGAACCCGGCGAGAAATCCGCCACCACGACATTCGAATGGAAAGAGGCCTCCGAATTCGGCGTCACCTTGACCGACGGCAACTCAGGCAGCGACCTCACCGACCGTTACATCTACACCGATGTCGACCTGGACAACCTCGGCACCGTCACCGGCACCGTCACCATCACACTCAAAGGCGACACCCAGGTATCAGGTAGCGTCTATGGCGGCGGCGACGAAGGCAAGGTCAGCGGCGACACCAAAGTGATTCTCAAGGACGATTGATTTTTTGAAACTTCCTCCCGGAGTTTCAAAATTAATTTGTATTTTTGTCATTTGGTTTGGCAAGTATAGGTGCTTGGTTCAAGCACTATAATGTGCTATAAAATAGTTTTTTATATTCACGCGATGACGGCGCACGACATAGGCTTTTTTGATAATCCGACTTTGCAACCCCAAGGTCGTGCCCACCGTCTATAGTATAACTGCTCATCTTTTTCTATGGAATCAAAACTCACCACACTACCCCTAAAACACAACCCCCTGCCGATACTTGCCCTGCTCCTGCTTCTTGTGGTTGAGAGCGGCAGCGCCTGGGCACAGACTCACCCTTACGAAGGCGTTTGGTACTTGCAATGCCAGAAAAACAACACCTATTATGTGGTTCCGGCTGCCAATCCGGTAGTGACAACGGCCAACCATGTAAACGAGGATGCCTATTTCTCCAGTAACTATAGCTCCCAGGCCGGCGACCCGGAGATGCCTTTCATAACCACCTTTCAGACCAGCCGCGACCTTAACTCCATCTGGATTTTCGTACCGGTGCAGGGCGAGGACAACTATTACTACATTGTTCATGCCCTGACGGGGAAATACGTCAAATATCAGCCTTACTTGTCAGGTGACAATGCACGCAGAAAATATGTCCACCTCGAGACGATGGCCACTCCCGGAGAAACGGAGAAGTTCGAGATAACGGCACTCAATACAGGTGTGAAGATAAGGCCCAAAAGCAACGCCATGTATTTCAATGTGGCGGGCGATAACCAAAACCGCTATAACGGCGGGACCTCGTCCCCATATTACAGCGGCATAATTGGCGGTATGAATGGAACGGACAACAACTCCCAATTCAATCTTACCGATGCTTCTTCGGCGACGGATTTGACCCCTGTCATAAGCGATGTGGACCCGACAACCAGCACCTTTACCATCACCTCGCCGGCCGCCGCCTTCTCCACCATACGCTACACCACCGACGGCAGCACAACGCCTGATGCCAACACCGGCACCTCCACCGCCAGCGGTAGTACCATTGTTATCACCGACAACTGGACGGTCCAGGCCGTGGGTGTGTTCGGCTCTTTCACCACTCCCATGGCCACCAAGGCTCTTGCCCCTGGCCTTTGCGCCATGCCGGTCATTGCCTTCGACAACATCACCTCTGAGGTTTCTATCTCCTGCGTCACCCCGAGCAGCACCATCTACTACACCACCGACGGCGGCACGCCGACCTCCTCGGACACAGAATACATTGGCCCCTTCTCTGTCACCAGCCCCACTACGGTGAAGGCAATTGCCACCCATGCCTATTTGTCCACCTCCTCTGTCGCCGAAAGGGCCATCTCCCAAGCAGCCACGCCGACCATCCAGGACGACGGCAGCAACGCCATATCCATCACGACGACCACCCCTGGCGCCACCATCTACTACACCACCGACGGCGGCACACCGACCACCTCGAGCGCCGAATACACCGCGCCGCTGACAGACAACGTGAGCAATGTCACCATCAAAGCCATCGCTGTCATGGCGGATATGATCACCTCTGCTGTAGGCAGCGGTACGGTGATGCTGCAATGCGCCGCTCCTGTCGTCAGTTTCGACGACGCCACCTCGATGATATCCATCACGTATGCCACCGCCGGCAGCACCGTTCACTACACCACCGACGGCACCACCCCTACGGCGTCGAGCACCGCATATAGCGCGCCGTTTTCCCTCAACAGCACTACTACGGTAAAGGCCATTGCCGTCAATCCCGATTACATTTCTTCCACTGTGACGGAACTGACCGTCTACCAGGTGGCCACGCCGACCATCCAGAACAACGGCAGCAACGCCATATCCATCACGACGACCACCCTTGGCGCCACCATCTACTACACCACCGACGGCAGCACCCCGACCACCTCGAGCGCCGAATACACCGCGCCGCTGACGGAAAACGTCAGCAATGTCACCATCAAAGCCATCGCTGTCATGGCGGATATGGTCACCTCTGCTGTGGGCAGCGGTACGGTGAAGCTGCAATGCGCCACGCCGGTCATTACTCGAGACGGCCTGACATTTACCCTTTCGTGCAGCAAGCCGGCAGACGCCACCTTGTATTATTCTTTGGATGGCGGTTCCGAGGTGGAATACACAGGAGCGCCCGTCGCCTTTACCCCAAGCCAGCTGCCTATGACAGTGACGGCAGTGGCCAGGCACGTCGACTACACCGAGTCGGAGCAGGCTTCCAAGGTGTTCCATAATGGCGAAGGGACTCCCGGCGACCCCTACATGATTTATAGCGACAATGACTTTGCCAACTTTGTAAGCGACGTCAACGACGGCACCTCGTCGTCTGCTTGCTATAAGCTGGCATCCAATGTCTCCGCCGCCAATGTCGCCGCAATCACCACAGCTTTTACCGGCACCTTTGACGGTGGCCTATACACCATTGGCGGCCTTGGACATGCTCTGTTCAACAGCGTCAACGGAGGAACCGTGAAGAATGTCATCCTGGATTCTGTAAGCGTCAGCGGCGGAACAAATGCCGGAGCGATATGTAACGAGGCGACAGGCAGTGCCCGTATCTACAACTGCGGCGTGCTGAGCGGTTCTGTCGGCGGTTCCGGCAAGGTGGGCGGTCTTGTGGGTCTTCTCGACGGCACGGCCCGCGTCATCAACTGCTTCAGCTATGCCACAATCACCGGCGGGTCCGATGTGGGTGGTATTGTCGGATACAACAATGCTGTAACCAATGCAGGCGGTATCGCCACAATGGTGATGAACTGCATGTTCTATGGCGACATCACCGGCGGGACGACCATATCACCCGTCTATGGCGGCAACAACATCGGGAACCTGACACACGATTCCGACCGGGCCCAAGACGGCCTCAACACATACAACTACTATGCCTACGAGAAACTGACGTCCAATGACGTCAGCAACGATAAGTACAACAGCGCGCTGGCGGTAGAGGATAGATTCTTGAACCGGTTTGAGTTCTACCGTCTGCTGCTCAACAGCAACAAGAAACTGGCGGCTTTTTATGCCACAGGTTCTGCCGACAATGCCGGCGAGATGGCCAAATGGGTGCTGGAGACCGCCGACCGCACCATCGCCACCCCCAAACCCTACCCCGTATTGAGGCCCCAGGGCTACTACCCCTCCATCATCAACCCCGACTTCGAGAGTGCCCCCGACAGCGCCACCGTGGGACGCAACCATGGCGGCAAACTGGGCCGCACACTGTCGGTGACCATCAGCGGTGTCGGCGGCAACGCCGCCTCTGACGCCGCGCTGCTCGACGCAGACGGAAACGAGACAGCCTCCCCGAGAACCATCACGCTGAACCGTACCGACAAAGACTTCGACCGGTTCAACTACAACTACGACAAGGTGCAGCTGCCTTACTATAACGACTACGGCACCAAAAACTACACCGACAATAAGGTAGTGACCGGGTGGAAGATTACCGCCATCACCGCCGTCGACGGCGACCCCTACACCGCTGCCAACTACGACTATTCCAAGAAATGGGATCCGGATTCGGCCTATTTCGACTACCCCAACTACAACTTTGCCGACCGTCGCAGCTCCAACAAGGACCTCTTTGACGTCAGCGGCCGTATCTTCTCGCAAGGGGCCTACTTCGACGTGCCCTACGGCGTCACCTCCATCACCATCGAGCCCTACTGGGGCAACGCGATATATGTCGCCGACCAGTATTACGATGTGGTGTACAAAGCTGATTATACCCAGAAACAAGGTGTAAGCCAGACAGGCGAACAAGTTGCCAGTGGCGCCAAATACAACAACCAAAGCATACAAACAAGCATCACCGGTCTGGGGTCCGGGACGACCGTCTATGACAATGCGGTTGTCTTAGTGGGCAACTTCCACCTGGACAATGTACCGACAGGAAAAGGCGGCACCACACCCTTCACCTTGATGTCGGTGGACCAGGACAATGACCACGAGCCTGACTACAGCCTCATCTACCACCACTTAAACCGTACCGCAATAACTCCCATCCGCTTCGACTTCCTGAATATTATCGGCACGGCACAGGCGCAGAAACCCAACGGTGCCAGTCTCGTCTGCAACCTCACCGTCTTCAAGACCAAGGGCTGGTTCGAAACGACCAACACGGCCCTCTTCCACACCTCGCAGGTCGAGTACGAGAATCTGCAAGAGGTAACCAAAACCGAAGCCCCGTTCATTATGCTCGGCGGCGTCGTTGAGCAGTTCGTGTCGACACAGAGCGCGAAAGTCAGCGGGAAAACCATCTACATACATGTGGGCGGCAACGTGTGGATCAACGAGTTCGGCATGGGCACCCACAGCGACGGAAGCCAGTCCACACCCCACGTGCCCGTGTCCGTGACGGGGGGCGAGTTCCCGGGTTTCTACCTCACTGGGACTTATAAGGCCGACGCTGCGGTAAGGACCGACAATGCCGAATGCTACATCAGCGGCGGTTATTTCCGCGAGGCGGCCGGTGCGTCACTCGAACAAATCGACGGCAACGTGCGGTGGCAGATCTACAATGCCGACATCGACAACTTCTTCGGCGGCGGCATCAACGACGCCAAGCCCGTCAAGGGCAACGTCGCTGTCGACATCTTCAACAGCCATGTGACGCTCTTCTGCGGCGGCCCCAAGTTCGGCAACATGCAGACCGGCAAGACCGTCACCTCCTATGCCGAAGGCTGCGTCTTCGGCACCTATTTCGGCGCCGGATTCGGCGGCAACTCCTACTCCAAGAAGAAATACTTCGACGCCACAGGCCCCAACTTCTCGGACCTCCAAAAATATTACTACGACCCGGGCAGCAGCGCAACGCATCATAACGAGCGTGGAAAATACTACAACGGCACGACAACCAATGCCGTAGAAGCGAAATACGGCAAGAAAGGACCTGGCGTGGTCACCGACTTCGACTACGAGTTCTTCGTCTGGACCAGTGGCACCACGGGCGGACGTTTATACATCAATTTCGTATCCTTCTCGCTGGCCCAGTGCAACGATGTGTCGTCGACCCTGAAGCACTGCACCGTCGAAGGCAACTTCTATGGCGGCGGCCGCCTCGGCAGCGTGGTCGGCGACGTGACATCCGTCCTCGACAGCTGCACCGTCAACGGCAGCGCCTTCGGCGCCGGCTACTCCGCTTCGATTCCCACCTTGGAAGTCAGGGACGCCGGATTCGCCAGCGATGGCGCCGGCGGATACCTTGTTCCTGCCTTCAACAGCAGCTCAGGCATGTTCGAACCCGGCGTGAAATCCGGCACCACGACATTCGAATGGAAGAAGGCCTCCGACTTCGGCGTCACCCTTACCAACGGCCGTTCGGGCAGCGACCTCACCAACCATTACATCTACACCGACGTCGACCTGGACAACCTCGGCACCGTCACCGGCGATGTCACCATCACCGTCAAGGGCGACACGCAGGTCCTCGGCAACCTCTTCGGAGGCGGCGACGAAGGCAAGGTCATCGGCAACACCAAAGTCATCCTCCAGGACGACTGAGCCACAGGCTTTCCCCCCACGCGCTTTCAATTGGAGTTCAAGGAGTTCAAGGAGTTCAAGGTTCAAGGTTCAAGGATCAAGGATCAAAGATCAAGGATCAAAGTTCAAGGATCAAGGATCAAGGTTCAAAGTTCAAGGTTCAAAGTTCAAGGTTCAAAGTTCATGGTTCAAGGAGTTCAGGACGATAGCGCCGGCAATTCGAGTGATTCGCCTATAATTTTAATTCGCGAAATTCGTTCAATTCGCCGTTACTTCAAGTTTTTTTTTATCAAGAATTAGAGAATTGGAGAATTAATTGGAGTTCAAGGAGTTCAAGGAGTTCAAGGAGTTCAGGACGATAGCTTTGGCAATTCGAGTAATTCGCCCAAAATTTAATTCGCGAAATTCGTACAATTCGCCGTTAAAATCAATCCTCAATTAACGTCAATTAACGATCCAATTCACGGCAATTCACGTTCACATTATTTGAGTAATTTGCTGGTTATTATCAAGAATTAGAGAATTGGAGAATTAATTGGAGTACAGGAGTTTTGGGGAGTGCAAGGGAGTGTGGTTTTTTGGGGAGTTCAAGGAGTTCAAGGAGTTCAAGACGATAGCTTCGGCAATTCGAGTAATTCGCCCCAAATTTAATTCGCGAAATTCGTTCAATTCGCCGTTTCTTCAGATATTTATCAAGAATTAGAGAATTGGAGAATTAGTTCAAGGTTCAAGGTTCAAAGTTCAAAGTTCAAGGATCAAAGATCAAGGTTCAAAGTTCAAGGTTCAAAGTTCAAAGTTCAAGGATCAAGGTTCAAAGTTCAAGGTTCAAGGAGTTCGGGACGATAGTTTTGTCTGCTGAAGCTATTGCCTTAACTCCTTAACTACTGTCTCCTTAACTACTGACAAAAATTCTCCAATTAACGTTCACTTTTTGTCCGATTTTCGTCCCGATTCACGTCAACTCCATTAACATAAAAACTGTTAAATTCGCCGTCAAAAGCCGTCATTTTTGCCCGCAATGGAAATCAGCAAGTTACAGCGATAAAAATACACATAACGCCCTGTATCAGTGTAGGGTAGGGGACAAGTTAGCAGTTAACAGCCTAATACCCAGCACCAACTCCTACTCAACTCCTACTCATATCATACCCTTCCCCTTATCATCACATAAAAACTTAAGGGATGTTAAATTTAACAAATAGGTTTTATCAGGGCAAAAGTAATTTTATGTTGTCTTCTTCCCCTTTCCGTCCCCCTCGCAGTCACGGGCAATGTGTGGGCTTTAGGGAGTGCAAGTTTTTGGGGAGTTCAGGGAGTTCAGGGAGTTCAGGGAGTTCAGGGAGTTCAGGGAGTTCAGGGAGTTCAGGTAGTTCAGGGAGTTCAGGGAGTTCAGGTAGTTCAGGGAGTTCAGGTAGTTCAAGGAGTTCAAGGAGTTCAAGGTTCAAGGTTCAAAGTTCAAGGTTCAAAGTTCAATGTTCAAAGTTCAAAGTTCAAGGATCAAAGATCAAGGATCAAAGTTCAAGGAGTTCAAGACGATAGCTTCGGCAATTCGCCGTTACAATCAATCCTCAATTAACGATAATTAACGATCCAATTCACGGCAATTCACGTTCACATTATTTGAGTAATTTGCTGGTAATTATCAAGAATTTGAGAATTGGAGAATTAGTTGGAGTTCAGGGAGTTCAAGGTTCAAGGTTCAAAGTTCAAGGTTCAAAGTTCAAGGTTCAAGGAGTTCAGGACGATAGCGCCGGCAATTCGAGTAATTCGCCCAAAATTTAATTCGCTTAATTCGTACAATTCGCCGTTTCTTCAAGTTGTTTTTGTCAAGAATTTGAGAATTGGAGAATTTGATGTAGTGCGATGGAGTGCGAGGGAGTACGATGGAGTGCAAGTTTTTGGGGAGTTCAAGTAGTTCAGGTAGTTCAGGTAGTTCAGGTAGTTCAGGGAGTTCAAGGAGTTCAAGGAGTTCAAGACGATAGCGCCGGCAATTCGAGTAATTCGCCTATAATTTAATTCGCTTAATTCGTACAATTCGCCGTTCCCATTGTTGCCTGCTGTAGCTATTGTCCTCGCACTCCTCGCACTCCTTCGCACTCCCTTACTTGAACTCCTTGAACTCCTTGAACTCCCTGAACTACATACCTTGCACTCCTTGCCCTCCCTGAGCTGCCGTGTTAACTTTTTTTAATATTAAAACGCACATTTTCTTCGATATATAAAATTTTTTTCGTATCTTTGCCCTTTGATAATATAAAAAAATAGTGCGTGTATGTATATAATATACAAGAAAATAAATAAATTTGTGGACAAATAATACTCGCGTTATTAAACCAACAAAAAACAAATAACACCCCATCCCAACGAACAAAACAATACACGAAAACAATACACGATATGACCAAAACTAACAAGCTAAAAAGACTTACAATGCTTGGCGCCCTGATGGCGGCGATGCTGATGACGGCGCTGCCGGCCGGGGCACAGACCCTTAAGCTGGGCAAGCCTGTGTCGGGTCTCTACACCTCGCGCGGCCTCACTGCCACCACCACCGAAGGGGTGGCCAAGGTGGTCGTCCTCAACGACCTCGAGGACCACAACTGGAGCTACTATAGCGATGCGACACTCCCAGAGCTACTCCATAGTCTTTCGCCCGCCGATGTGAAGATTACCTACCTCGGCAATGGCACCAGCACCGTCACCGCAGCCACCGCAGCCGAAGCGGTCGACCATCCCACCGCGTTCAGCAGCAATGCTAGCGGAGTGCAGGTAGGTCCCGGCGCTACTGCCAACGCCCTTGTCTACTTCAAGACTCTCGAGCGTGAGAATGCCAACGGCACCGGCAACCTGAAATATACCACCATCCCTAACCCCTTCCAAGTGAGACCCACGGGTAACAGCGGTAGCGTGACACCTGCCACCCGTACAGTATATGTCACAGGCACTTCAAGAGGCAACAATGGAAGAATTCAGGTGAGCTATACAGACGCAAATAACACAACACAGACATGGTCATCAAGTGGTAATGGAACTACCGCTAACACAACTATTACCGTTAAAACGGGAACCACCCTAACTGTAACAGCACAAGGAAGATCAGGCAACTGGAATTATAATTATAGCACAATCACAGCCAAGTACGACGACAACAATGGATCAAATATAGCCACAGTCACATGTACAAATTCCAATTACAATAGTGGAGCCAGTGCAAGTGGTAGTGTTAATTCACAAGCAATCACTATATCCGAATACCGAGGCTTCTACGCCTGGCGCATAGCGCAGAAGTCGGCGTCGCTGACCGTCACCGATGTCAACGGCAACGCTTTCGCTGGCGGCATCATCCCCGCCGAGACCGAGGTGCGATTCTCGACCACGAGCAGCAACAACGACGATACCATCGTCTTCGAAGCATTGTGGGCCCAGGCTTATGTGGTCACCAGCAACACAGCTACTGGTTTGAACAGCAATGTTTCTTACGAACGTAATTTTGTACATCTATCAGCTAATACCACACTCCGAGAGGCCGCATTGTCAGTCCCCGTGACCTACACAACACTTGATCCCGCCACTGGCTCCGGTACAAAACGTACCATAACTATCCGCGACGGATTCGTCTGCGACGCCGACACAAAGTTTGAGAATCTTACATTTGCTCAATACAACAATAATAACCAAACCATTACTGCCAACAACTACGACCTTATCATCGGCCGCGGATGCTCAGGAACAATTTTCTATGTCAGAGGTGTGGATGGAGGTGCAACGGGTCCCAGTTATAATATGCGTTTAGAAAGTGGTACCTATACCCATCTCTCCCTAATTAAAGGATATATGACAGGAGGTAGTACTTATGAAGATAATGGTAGTACAATGACTGGCAACATCGATATACGTTGTACTTTAGGTTGCGATTATGACCGCGCCAGCAATTCGGGTGTTACCAACAACCTCACAGTTACCGACAATATAATTATGGGGTATAATAACACAACTGCCAATGCCAATAAACAACGGGAAACGACCAACCTCGTCATCAAGAGCGGCAAGATAGGAACTAGCGTAAATATTAATTCAAATACTAGTTACGTGGCTGATGCTCATCAGTCTATTTACATGAGTATAGCTGGTAACCACCGTTATGTTGGCCGCCGCATAATTGTTGTCGAGGGTGGTGAATTGATAGGCATTGCCGGTGGTATTGATGCTTACTACTTAGGAACTGGAACTAGCGGAAACGATGTCACAGGTTTATCTCGTATTGACAAACCTTCTTTTGAGGTCAGAATGACAGGTGGACATATTCGTGGTGCAGTATATGGCGGCGCAGCCAAGAGCCCCGGCAGTGGCAACCGCCGTATGATTTTCACAGGCGGTACTGTAAACGGATGGATAGGCTGCGGCTGTAACGGTACCGAAGACGCCGGTGGTAAGACTTATGGTGAGTCATTCCTCTATTTCGGCGGCAACACCCGTTGCGAAGCCGACCCGGACCATGATTACGAAATGAACGGAGCAAAGGGTGGTTATGTGTTTGGAGCAGGTAAGGGATTTGCCGGCGGTACTGGTACCAGCGGCGAGATGACCTACGGCACCAACTTTGCCATTGCTGACAATTCATACATACAACGCGATGCTTTCGGTGGCGGCAACTATGGTTATGCCTTGGACCACACGAGTCTATACGTCCTGGGAGGTACCGTCGGAGGTAATGTATTCGGCGGCTCCAATCTGAAGGATGGTCCTACCATCGCTATTAACACAAAGGGTAATGGTACCGTTCAGGGAGGTCTGTATGGCGGTTCAAACGCCAAAGGTAATGTGAGCAGTGTTACAATGAATATTGGTGGCAGTACGTTTGAAGGCGGCGTCTATGGTGGCGGCTATGGCCCCAACACCGAATCTTGCGACGTCAGTGGCAATGTCAATATCACCATGACCGGCGGCACGGTACTCACCGGCCTTTACGGAGGCGGCAACGTGCGCAGCGTCATCACTGGCACCACCACCGTCAACGTCAACGGCGGCACCATCGGTGCCAGCGGCACCCCTGCCGGCGTCTATGGCGGCGGCCTCGGTCAGAACACACGAGCCAACAACTCGGTGACAGTCAATATCGGCGCCCAGAACGCCAACACCGGCGCCACCATCTACGGTGACGTCTATGGCGGCTCGGCCAAGGGCGTGACCAACTATACCGGCAGCGCAGCCAACGGCAGCACTGCCGTCACCCTCAACGCGGGCACCATCTACGGCTCGCTCTACGGCGGCGGCCACGGCCTCGACAATGCCAACGCCCATGTGTATGGCGCTGTCACCGTCACCGTCAACGGCGGCAAGGTGAAGCCCCAGGCTTGGGATGCCACCAACCCCGCCAGCGTCTTCGGCTGCAACAACGCCGCCGGCTCGCCCCAGAGCACCGTCAGTGTCACCGTCAACGCCACCGACGCCACCACTACCGACGGCGGCGGCAACAAGGTCTACGCCATCAACGGCGTATACGGCGGCGGCAACCAGGCACACTACGACTACGACAACGCCAACTATCCCACGGTGACAGTCAACGGCTGCGCCTCCAGCATCAAGGATGTCTACGGTGGCGGTAACGCCGCCGCAGTGCCTTCGACCCACGTCACCATCAATGGCGGCGACATCGACCGCGTCTTCGCCGGTGGTAACGGCGAAAGCGGCACCCCGGCCCACGTCGGCTACAAGAACAAAACCGAGAATAGCACCACCGCGCCCTACACCGCCAACGGCAACACCAACGTCACCGTACATGGCGGCACCATCAACCAGGTGTTCGGCGGCTCGAATGCCCACGGCACCATCAAGGGTAGCATCAATGTGGGGGTATCGAACAACAGCACCGGCTGCCCCATTGCCGTCCACTCGCTCTACAGCGGCGGCAACAAGGCTCCAAGCGCCCTCGGCACCATCACCGTCGGCTGCATGAACGACGGCGACATGATCGACACCCTCTTCTGCGGCGCCAACCAGGCCGACATCACCGGCGATGTCGACTTCACCATGACCGGCGGCCGCATAGGCAACCTCTTCGGCGGAAACAACATCACTGGTAATGTCAGCGGCTCCATCGCCCTCACCGTGAATTGGACCACTGGCAACGAAGCCTGCTCCAACAACTACCTCGGCAATGTGTTCGGCGGCGGCAACCTGGCCACCTTCGGCACCGCTGGCTCGCCCAAGGCTCCCACCGTCAACATCCTCAACGGCACCGTCAGCGGCAACGTCTATGGCGGCGGCAAGGGCACCCTGGTCGACGGCGCACAGCGAGGCGTTGCCGGCAAGGTGACCGGCAACCCGGAAGTAAACATTGGCGATGACGTCGCGGGCCATACAGCCACCATCCTGGGTGAGGTCTATGGCGGCGGCGACGCGGCCGATGTGGCCGGCACTCCCGTCATCATGGTGAATGACTGCAACACCTCCATGGGTTACCTCTACGGCGGCGGCAACGCGGCCGACGTCAACGGTGCGACCATCACCTTCAACGCCGGCACCGTCACCGGCGCTGCCTTCGGCGGTGGCCACGGCGACAAAGATGCTTCCAACCCCTCGAAGTATGCCGACGTCAACGGCGACGTCACCTTTGATATATATGGCGGCACCCTGGCCAAGGTGTTCGCCGGCAGCAACAGCCGCGGCACCATCACCGGCACCTCGTCGCTCACGGTCAACAAGACCGGTAGCTGCGACATGAAAATCGGCGAGCTCTATGGCGGCGGCAACGAAGCCTCGGGCAAGGCCAGCACCCTCAATATCGGATGCACCGGCACGCTTACCGCCAACCACACCGCCCATCCCGAGAATATCGGCACCACCCTCGAAGGCATCGGCTACGTCTATGGCGGCGCCAACCAGGCCGACATCGGAGCCTCGGGCGCAGGCAACGCCTCCAACATCGCTGTCAACATCAACAGCGGTATCGTGGGCAACGTCTTCGGCGGCAACAACACAAGCGGCACCATCCACGGCACCATCACCGTCAATATCGAAAAGAACAATTCAGCCTCCTGCGCCAACAACTGGTACGTGGGCAACGTCTTCGGCGGCGGCAACCTGGCACAGTACACGGGTGCTCCTGCCGTCAACATCCTTAACGGCACCGTCAGCCAGAACGTCTATGGCGGCGGTAAGGGTGACCCGAACGACCACTCCAAAGGCCAGGTGACGGGCAACCCCGTAGTGACCATCGGCGACGCAACCGCAGGCCATGAGGCCTATGTGGCTGCCGTCACGGGCGACGTCTACGGCGGCGGCGACGCCGGCAACGTGGCGGGCACCCCGGTGGTGAACGTCATCAACAAGTGCAACACCACGATAGGCAACGTCTACGGTGGCGGCAACGCAGCCGACGTCACGGGTACCGATGTCAACATCGACGGCGGCACCATCACTGGCATGGTCTTCGGCGGCGGTCACGGCGACAAGGACGCCACCCCGCAGAAGCAGGCCGATGTGAACGGCAATGTCTCTGTCGACATCACCGGCGGCACCATCGCCAAGGTCTTCGGCGGCTCGAACAGCAAGGGCAACATCACCGGCACCGTGGCTGTCAATATCAACAAAGATGCCAACAGCTGCGAGATGCACATCACCGAAGTCTACGGCGGCGGCAACCAGGCAGCCGGTAACGCCGGCACCATCACCATCGGATGCACCGGCAGCGCAACGGAGGGTATCGGCGACGTCTACGGCGGCGCCCGCGAGGCCGACATCAACAGCGATATTACTCTGAACATTACCGGCGGCCAGATCAACAATGTCTTCGGCGGCAACAATATCAGCGGCAGCATCGGCGGCGGCATCACCGTCAACGTCGTCTGGGACGGCAGTTGCCAGAACAGCCTCCAGAACGTCTACGGCGGCGGCAACCTGGCTCAGTATACTATTCCCAACAACAAGGCCCTGGCCGTCAACATCCTCAACGGCACCGTCAGCCAGAACGTCTATGGCGGTGGCAAGGGTGACCCGAACGACCACACCAAAGGCCAGGTGACGGGCGACCCTGTAGTGACCATCGGCGACATCGCCGTGGGTCATGAGTCCTATGTAGCCTACGTCGGCGGCGACGTCTACGGCGGCGGCGACGCCGGCAACGTGGTGGGCACCCCCGTGGTGACTATCCCCAACAAAGCCAACACCTCCGTCGGCAACGTCTACGGCGGCGGCAACGCAGCCGACGTCAACGGCACCGACGTCACCATCTACGGCGGCAACATCAGCGGCATGGTATTTGGCGGCGGCCACGGCGACAAAGACGTCACCCCACAGAAACAGGCCGACGTGAACGGCGATGTGGATGTCAAGGTCTATGGCGGCACCATCGCCAAGGTCTTCGGCGGCTCGAACAGCAAGGGCAATATCAGCGGCTCTGTGGCGGTCACCGTCGACAAGAGCATCGCTCCCGGCGCTGCCGACATGAAGATCGGCGAGGTCTACGGCGGCGGCAACTTCGCCGCTGGCAACGCAGGCTCCATCACCATCGGCTGCACCGGCACCTGGACCACCACCGGCGAGCACAACCACACTAACGCCAACACCACCGACAACCGTATCGGCTACGAGCTGGAAGGCGTCGGCACGGTGTACGGCGGCGCCAACCAGGCCGACATCGGAGCCACGGGCGCAGGCAACGAATCCAACATCACCGTCAACATCAACAGCGGCATCGTGAACAGTGTCTTCGGCGGCAACAACAACAGCGGCACCATCCACGGCACCATCACGGTGAATATCGACAAGCAGAGCGACGCCTGCAGCTGGTACGTGGGCAACGTGTACGGCGGCGGCAACCTGGCCCCCTATACGGCGCCGGACGCCACGCCCAACTACCCTGCCGTCAACGTGAAGAACGGCAAGGTGAGCCATAGCGTCTTCGGCGGCGGTCTCGGCAACCCAGCCACCGTCACCGGCAACCCGCAGGTGACCCTCAGCGGCACCGCCGAGGTGGGCGAGAACGTCTACGGCGGCGGCGACGCGGCCCCGGTAAACGGCAACACCAAAGTGACCCTGAAGAACTGATAAAACACTATATATATTGTATAGTAGAGATGGAAAACTACGGAAGCAGAAAAAAACAGGATACTATGAATAACAAAAGTCTTTTTGTGTTAGTCAAACATTTTATTGTCGGCGCTGTGTTTGTAGGCCTTGCGGCCTTCGGCAGCGCTAACGCCCAGACCCATGTCGTGGTGCACGGCAGCGTGTTCGGCGGCGGCAACGCGGCCACCGTCAGCGGCAACACCGAGGTGTTGATGCAGGACAACGCCACCGTGAAGACCGACGTCTATGGCGGCGGCGCCTTCGCCAGCACCGGCACCTTGAACGGCAACAACACCACCGTCGTCACCATCGAGGGCGGCACGGTGGGCGATGCCGACTACGGCACCGACGGCAAGGGCAACGTCTTCGGCGGCGCTTTGGGCGACGCCACCCACGTGCCCGACGTCAACGGCGCCATCACCGTGAACATCGGCACCAGCGAGCAGAGCTCGAACAACGTGGTCATCAAGGGCAACATCTTCGGCTGCAACAATGCCGCGGGTACGCCCAAGGACAGCGTGCGTGTGCACATCTACCACACTGCGCACCCCACGACGGCGAGCGAGGTGGGCACCTATGCCGACATGGATGCCTTCGCAGCCTTCGTGAATACCGACGCGGCGCATAATCCTTCTGCTTTCGCCCTGCAGGCCGTCTATGGCGGCGGCAATGTGGCCGACTATACACCTGCCAGCGGCAAGGGCGCGCGCGTGCATATCCACAACTGCGACAACACGGTGAAGATGGTCTATGGCGGCGGCCGAGCCGCTGCCGTGGGCACCAGCTCCGTCAATGCCAATACCTCCATCACCGTCGACGGCGGCCGTATCGACACTCTCTTCGCGGGCGGCGACGGCCACACCCTCACCGACCCCTCGCGGGCATGGAACGCGACCACCAACCCCTACCTGGCCGCCGACATCAACGGCAACGTCAGCGCCTGGGTGCGCTGCGGCTACTATAGCGCCGTCTTCGGAGCCTCGAACACCAGCGGCACCATCACCGGCACCAAGAGCGTCACCGTCGACAAGAGCGGCCCCTGTGCCGACGACGACGAGTTCATCGCCACCCTCTTCGGCGGCGGCAATGCTGCCGACATCTCGGGCGATGTAGAGCTTACCATCGCCTGCGGCGCCGGCGAGTTCGACGAAGTCTACGGCGGCTCCAATATGGCCAGCATCGACAACGGCGACGTCACCCTGAACCTCTACGGCGGCAGCTTCCACAGCGTCTTCGGCGGTTCGAAGGGTGTGGCTGCCAACCCTGCCAACAGCATTGCCGGCAAGGCAGCCAACATTGACGGCGACGTCACCCTGAACCTCTATGGCGGCACGATGGTCAACGCCTTCGGCGGCTGCAACCAGAACGGCAATATCACCGGCACTATCACCGTCAACGTGCTCGACAAGGAGACCGCCAACTGCGTACTCCGGATAGACACACTCTACGGTGCCGGCAACGTCACGGCCTACAAGCCCGATGACACCACCATCATCAGCCCCGTGGTCAACCTGATGCATATCAAAAACAACAACGGTACGGCAGACCTCGGTGTGACCGGCGACGTCTTCGGCGGCGGCCTCGGCCTCACGGCCACCGTCACCGCCAACCCCCAGGTGAACATCGGCTACGACGCCACCACCCAGAGCAGCCTCAAGCCCGCCGGCTACAGTGAGCCTTACGGCTTCCCCAAGGCCACCGTCGGCAACAACGTCTATGGCGGCGGCTCTATGGCCTCGGTGCACGGCAGCACCGCGGTGAATGTGCGCCATGAGAACACCGTGATCAAGAACACCGTCTATGGCGCTGGCAAGGGCGACACCATCCTTCCCAAGGCTGCCATCGTCAGGGAGAATGCCACCGTCAACATCTACAACGGCAACGTGTGGCGAAGCATCTATGGCGGCGGCGAGCTGAGCTCGGTGGGTAACTTCACCTACCACGACTCGAAAGACACCGTCTCCACCTCCCTGTCATACGATGGACATGTGAAAGGCGAACCCGCCTCGGCCAAGGCCGGCACGGGCATCACCTCGGTCTATATCAAGGGCGGCATCATAGGCAAACCGCTCAACCGTATGCCCGACCCCGCCGACCCCACCATTGAAGACGACTACGGCTACATCTTCTGCGCCGGCAAGGGTATGGCCGACTCCACCCTGCGCGACGCCGAGGGAGTGCCCTACGCCAACCGTCTCGCCGTGGTCGACTCCACCTACCTCGAGATTTCCGGCGGCCTCATCTCCGCCTCGGTCTACGGCGGCTCGGAGAACGGCGAGGTGCTCCGCAACACCCATGTGAAGATCACCGGCGGCCAGATAGGCGAAGGCTTTGACCCAAAAACCACCACGTGGGATGGAATATACGATGAAGCTGACTGGACCACCGTCATCAACAAAGTGAAGGATGGCACCTTGACCGATGCCGATGCCGCAGGCTTCCACTTCTGCGACGCCTGGCCCTTCAACGCCGAAGGCTCGCGCTACACCTACGACCACTACGCCACATACTATAACAGCACCGACAAACAATACTACTACGACGCCAGTTTCACGCAGCCCTCGTACAACGGTGCCAACAAAGCCGGCGACGGCCACAGCTTCTT
>JAEEGL014068150.1_pt1 | contig 32129 bp, 28 predicted proteins | sample 9134231 | NCBI WGS metagenome assembly JAEEGL01 (sample SAMN16246548, study PRJNA631951) | gut metagenome | biome: gut microbiome; feature: rumen; material: fiber-attached | host: Bos | place: Iran: Karaj | collected 2018-10 | reverse complement strand
TGAAAAACCGAAGGGTTCTGAGTATAATAAAAGAAAGTGATAGATCGGAGTTTTGAAGGAATCTCATTATGAATATTGTAAATCAAAAAATCATCCAGGCTGTAATCGACAAGGCAAACATAATATGTCCTGATTCTTTGGCGCTGATTGGAATATATGGTTCGGTTGACACTGAAGACGAGTATGAGAAATCGGATTTGGATCTACTTATACTGATCGAAAATGATGAGGGATGGAAACTTGGAGCAGGATTTATTCTTGATGACAGGAAAATCGGGTACGACATATATTGCACTACCCTGAGCGGATTGAGATATGATGCAGAATGCCACCATGCTCGTCTGTCTAAGCTGATGGACTCACGGATCGTGTATGTAAAGAATCAAGATGCATATGACGAGTTAATGACATTGAGAGCGCAGGCAAAACAGCTTCTGAATTCCGAGGAACGCTTTCAAAGAGCTTATGAATCAGTTGATAAGGCAAAAATAGCTTACGCAAACGCCTGTCTGTGCGAGGGATTGGGACAGGTACGTATGGAAGCATACGGCGTTATATCATATATTTCTGATGCTGTAATGCTTTATCACGGGAAATATTTTACACGTGGCGTGAAAAGAACATTTGAAGAACTGGCAGCACTGCCGATTGACGATATTTTTATACAATTAATCCAAAAAGCGATTTCCTGTAAAGATATTGATCAGCTGCGCGATTTGCTTAAGCACCTGATCCTTTATGCGGAAAGTCACATACGAAAAGAGAAACCTAAAGCAAAACCTTCAGAATCACTATCCGGAACATACGAAGAAATGTATTCCAATTGGCGAAACAAAGTTGAAGAAGCAGCACAAAATGCGGATGCTTTTGCTTCTTTTATGAATATGTGCAGTTTTCAATTAATGCTTTCTGAGATCGCGGAGGAAGTTGAAATTGGTTCCTTCTCTGTTATGGATGTGTATGACCCGGATTCTCTTGAAGATAATGTAAAAATATTTGATAAGTATTTGCAGAAATATGAGCAAGTATATATACGGGCGGGAATAAGCGTCAAACGGTATTCCAATGTTGAAGAATTTGTCGCGGACTATTTGTGTCAATAGCAGATCGTCTGTTTACCATATATAAGGCACACCCCCGCAAACCATTGAAAACAGAGGACTTGCGGGGGCTTTAGTGGTTTGAACAGTTGAAATAATAACATTTTTCGGGTATAATTATCTCAATAAATCTTGATTTACTGTAGTCTAACAGACAAATGAGAGAGGTATTTTCAATGATAACCGATTCCTATGACGACAAATCCCCGGCCAAGATCAATGTGACGAAAAATGAGAATGCTGTTCGGGCGGACGCAGTAATCTTTACATTCTCTCAGGAGATCGAGAAGCATGTGGTATCTTCCTATGACTGCGAAAAGGTTGGAGAATACCTTATGGCCTGCGGGCGAACCTCCGTATATCTGCTCAGATACCATGGGAAGAGATTTGGCTTCTTCAGGACTTGGGTAGGGGCGCCTGCTTGTGTGGCGCCGATCGAAGAATTATCAACTGTTCTGGACACGAACAAGATCATCCATTTCGGAGGAGCAGGATGCCTCGACAAGGAGATTGCTAGAGGAAAGATAATGATTCCGACAGAAGCCTACAGAGACGAGGGAACCTCTTATCATTATGCGCCTGCATCTGACTATATTCGGATTAAAAATCATGATATTGTAAAAGCTTTTATGGAAGAAAGCCGGATTCCATATGTTTTGGGCAAAACGTGGACTACGGACGCCTTCTATCGGGAAACCGTCAATAACTTTGAAAAGCGCAAGGCAGACGGCTGCATTTCGGTTGAAATGGAGGGCGCGGCTGTTCAGGCAGTCTGCGATTTACGTGGGCTGGAAGTTTATATGTTCTTCACAAGCGGAGATCTGCTGGATGCACCGGAATGGACCGACAGAATGGAAGAAGGACAGATTGAACATACGCAGAATGACCCGGGACATTTTGACATTGCCCTTGCACTTGCCGAATATGTGGTGAAACTATAGTGTTATAATTCGGTTTGACGGTACGATACGACGTTATTCCCCAGTATTTTTTCAGGAGTCAGTAATGATTGAGCTAAGAAAGATAACAGAGGAAAATTTTATAGATGCGTTCAACCTCAAGCTGGCGCCGGGTCAGGAGAGATTCGTTTCACATCCGATTCGCAGCCTTGCTCAGGCGTATGTTTACCGTGAGATGAAATCGAATTTGCTCTGACGTTATAAGGGCGGCTTCCGGTTTGATTTGGCCTGCAGGATAAAAGAGCAACGGAAAGTTGCTTGTCTGAACGGAGCTTTCCTGGTATCATAGTTTTCGGGGAGGTGTTTTTATGAACACGAAGGACGTCTTATATGAACTCAGAACAAGGAAGGGACTTTCTCAGGATGAGCTTGCCGAAAAGGTTTTTGTAACGCGGCAGGCGGTCTCACGCTGGGAGAACGGAGATACGGTGCCGAATACCGAGACGTTAAAGCTGCTTTCGGAGGTTTTTAACGTATCAATAAACACCCTTCTCGGCTCTCCGCGCAAGCTTATATGCCAGTGCTGCGGAATGCCGCTCGAGGATTCGGTAATCGGAAGAAACAGTGACGGAACGCTCAACGAAGACTATTGCCAATGGTGCTATGCCGACGGAACTTACATGTACAGCGATATGGATCAGCTCATCGACGTCTGCATTCCTCACATGGTCGGCGAAAGCTTTTCCGAAGAAGAGGCGCGCACGTATATGAAACAGATACTACCGACTCTGGATTACTGGAAAAGACATGACGAACTCGGAGACAACGGGCAATTCGAGGCGTTCAAGGCGAGGCTTATAGAGGAGATCAACGATCTGCACGTCGAGGGTATGCCCAAGCTGGAAAAGCTGAATGCGCTTGTCGGTCAATTTGTGAATCTTGAATTTCCGCTTCCGGGCGGCGCGTCGGCTAAATTTCTGGATGACCGGACGACGTATCTCGGGAACCAGCTTGAACCTGAAGCCGGAGACGGACGCTGCTTCGGCGTACTTGCGAATGCGGATTTCATCCTGGTCTGTACATACGCCGCGGGCGGCGAAGACCCGGAGCTTGTCCTTTTCAAGAAAAGATAACATATCGGTCACAGCTTCCCCCGCCTTGCGCGGCAGGGGAGCTTTTTGTTGATTTTCGGTCGCTGGATAGTGTATAATGAGTCAAACGTGTACGAAGGCAGACTATGGCTCTGAGACCTATCAAGCTGACAAGGGAATATGAAAAGCAGCTATGCTGCCGAGATGATACCCCTTGCGCTTACAGAGCAGCAGAAAGCTCGGTATAGATAGAGAGCGATATTGGATAAATTCTTTGAGGGAAAAATTAAGGAGGCTGCAATATGGATATGACGGTACCCTGTGATAACGGGCTTATCAACTTAAGAGTCGGCGCAATAATAATGCGGAACGGAAGAATACTTATGGTCGGAAACAAAATCCGTCCGGAGTATTTATACTCGGTTGGAGGAAGAATCCAGTTCGGAGAGACGGCAGAAGAGGCGGTAAAGCGAGAGGTATGGGAAGAGACAGGAGCGAAAATGGAGATTGACCGTCTCGGTTTTATCCACGAGAACTACTTTTACGGCGATTCTCCCAGAAACTTCGGCAAGCTGATATACGAGCTGTCGTTCTTTTTCTATATGAAGACTCCCGAGAACTTCTCTCCGGAATGTCACAGCCAAACGGATTATGACGCAGAGGAGCATCTTGTATGGATAAAGCCGGATGAAGACGTGCGCTACTATCCGGAGTTTTTCCGGACGGAGCTTTTGAATCCGACACGCGGCGTAAAGCACCTCGTGACCGACGAGCGTGAAAAAGTTTAGTGAGGCGGCTTATGAAGCATTACGATGAGATATTCAGAAGAAGATCGTTCCATATATTCAGAGACGCCGAGCCTTTGACGGATGGCGATATCGAAAAGCTTGAGGCGTTCATCAAAACGGTTACTCCGCTGTATCCCGACATCAAAACGGAGACTGTCATAGTGCCGGAAAACGAGACGAACTGCCGCCGCGGAGGAGATAGGTGCATCCTGTTTTACAGCGAGGCGAAGGGCGACTATCTGCGAAATATCGGATATATTGGCGAGCAGATAGACCTGTATCTTACGTCGCAGAACATAGGCGCGCTATGGTACGGCGTGGGCAGACCTAAGGAGAAGACGAGGAACGGTCTGGGCTTCGTGATTATGATCGTTGCAGCAAGAGTAGCGGAGGGCGCGTTCCGAAAGGATATGTTCAAAGCGAAACGAAAGCCGCTTTGCGATATTTGGAGCGGTGAGACGCTCGGAGTCGGTGAGATAGCGCGCTTCAGCCCGAGCGCGGTAAACTCTCAGCCTTGGGCGGTTGAAAACGCGGAAGGGAAGCTGAAGGTATACAGGAACAACCGACCAGGAGTGCGCGGACTTCTTCCGGTACCGCTCGTCAGCTATTTCAACAGGATAGATATGGGGATATTCCTCTGCATACTTGAGACCTGCCTTGAGCGTGAGGGCTATTCGTTTGCCAGGGAGCTTCTGAGCGACACTGAAGACTTCAAAGGCGAATTTGTCCCAGCAGCTATCTACGCATACTCACGATAAGGAGAGAGAATATGTTCCGTGAGATGAGAAGGAAAAAGCAGAGCCTATCCGAAAAAGAGTGCGTCGAGGTGCTTATCAGCGAGAAACGGGGAGTTCTCTCGCTTATCGGCGATAACGGTTACCCATACGGTATTCCGCTTAATCATTGGTACTGCGAGGAGAATGGAAAATTATATTTTCATGGCGCCAGGGAAGGGCATAAGTTGGATGCTTTAAAGTCCTGCGAAAAGGCCTGCTATACGGTTTTTGACGAGGGCTATCGCAGAGAGGGAGAATGGGCGCTCAATGTTAGGAGCGTGGTCGTTTTCGGAATAATCCGTCTCACAGACGACCCGGAGACAAAGGAGCGTGTCTGCGCGGCCCTGTCCCGAAAGTTTACCGGGGATGATGCATACTTTGAGAAAGAGCGTCCGGCTCTTCCGAGAGCGATCTGCCTTGAACTGACTCCTGAGCATATCTCCGGCAAGCTGGTTAACGAATCGTAAAACAAGCATCTATCGAATTCAATATATCAGCAGATCGGGTAAGTTAAGAAAAAGAAAACGGATTTTGCGGCTGGCATCTTCGGTTGCCGGCCGCCATTTTTATAAAATGGAGAAAACTTTTCGGAAAAAATGTAGAAACATCCAAAAAATTTGAATAATTATTGACTTTATTTGTATACTATGCTAAGATTTTTGCATGAAGCAAAAGCTTCAAATAAAAAACAGAATAGGAGAATTACAAATGACAGGCATTCCTCTGATCATTGCGTTCGTAGTCGCGATTGTTGCGATGATCCTTTTGATCTCCAAGCTGAAGGTCCACCCTTTCCTGGCGATCATGGGAGTCTCACTTGCCCTGGCGATAATCGCCGGAATCCCGCTGAAGGATGTGCCGGGGATAATCGGCGCGGGCTTCTCCGGCACGTTCACGTCCATCGGAATCGTGATAATCCTCGGCGCTTTTATTGGATCCGTTCTTGAGAAGACCGGCGCCGCGCTGAAGCTTGCCGATATGGTTATCAAGCTGGTCGGAGAGAAAAAGCCTGAGCTTGCCATGGAGCTTATGGGCTGGGTCGTTTCGATCCCCGTTTTCTGCGACAGCGGCTTCGTCATCCTCAACCCGATCCGCAAGGCTCTCGTAAAGCGCACTGGCAAATCAAGCGTCGCAATGACGGTGTGCCTCTCCTGCGGGCTATACATTGCCCACGTGTTCATTCCTCCGACGCCCGGTCCAATTGCGGCGGCACAGACGCTCGGCGCCGGCGAGCACCTGCTGCTCGTTATAGGGCTCGGTGTTCTCTGCTCAATATTCCCCCTCATTGCAGGTTACATATACGCCCGCTTTATCGGCAAAAAGATAAAGAGCGCCGATGAGCTCGGCGGCAAGGACGAAGTTGTAAAGACATATGAGGAGCTGAAGGCCGAATACGGAAAGCTCCCCTGCGGCTTGAATGCAATTGCGCCGCTGGTAGTTCCCATTCTGCTTATGGGCCTTTCCTCCGTTTCCTCAATGGCGGGCTGGACAGGCTTTATAGCCGAGCTTCTGACCTTCCTCGGAACTCCGATCATGGCTCTTGCGGTGGGCACTCTGCTCGCTATTGTCCAGCTCTTCACTGCGAAGAAGGGCAAGGACTTCTACAATCTGACGAATGATACGCTTAAGACGGTTGGCCCCATCCTCTTCGTTACAGCGGCGGGCGGCGTTCTCGGCAAGGTCATCGCCTCCTCCGATATGGTGAACTTCATTACCGCACATGCGGCAGTTCTTCAGACTCTCGGCATCTTCTTCCCCTTCCTGCTCTCCGCCATACTCAAGAGCGCGCAGGGCTCCTCTACCGTTGCAATAACGACAACGGCCGGGATCGTTGCGCCGCTGCTTGGCGTTCTGGGCTATACCTCTCCCGCCGAGATCGCTCTCGTCGTAATGGCTATCGGAGCCGGAGCAATGACGGTTTCCCACGCGAACGACTCTTATTTCTGGGTGGTTACGAACTTCGGCGAGATGAAGCCGGAGGAGGGCTACCGTTCTCAGACTCTGATGACTCTTGTTATAGGCATAGCTGCTATGGTTGAGATATTCATCGTAAGTCTGTTCATCTAAACCTTACAGCCGACCAGAAGGGAGCATTCAATGAACAAACAACTGCGCGAGCATGCGAATGAGATAGTTAAAAGCGCAATAGCCGCCGTACAGCCTGACGCCGCAGTCATGCGCGCGCTTGCCGGCAAGCAGTTTCCCGGCCGCGTGCTTCTCGTTGCGGCGGGCAAGGCGGCATGGCAGATGGCGAAAGCCGCCTCTGATACGCTGGGCGACAGGATAGAGGCAGGCGTAGTCGTTACCAAATACGGCCACGTTATGGGTCCGATCGCAAATTTCGACTGCTATGAGGCGGGGCATCCCGTGCCGGATGAGAACTCGTTCCGCGGCACCCAGGCGGCGCTTGATCTTGTAGACGACCTCAAGCCGGAGGATACCGTCCTGTTCCTTCTGTCGGGAGGCGGGAGCGCGCTATTTGAGAAGCCGCTCATTCCGGCCTCAGAGCTTCAGGACATAACGGGGCAGCTTCTTGCCTGCGGAGCGGATATAGTTGAGATAAACACTATCCGCAAGCGGCTTTCAGCCGTAAAAGGCGGTCGCTTCGCACAGATATGCTCTCCGGCTCAGGTAGAATCCGTCGTCCTATCGGATATCCTCGGCGATCCTCTGGATATGATAGCATCAGGTCCGGCATGCCCGGATTCGGCAACGGATCAGGATGCGAAGAACATAGTCCGCAAGTATTCGCTCAGACTGTCTGACGACGCAAAGAGACTTCTTGATGTGGAGACTCCCAAGCATCTCGACAACGTGGATACCCAGATAAACGGAAGCGTCAGAGAACTCTGCGCTGCTGCGGCGAAGACCTGCCGCAGGCTTGGCTATACGCCCGTAATCCTGACCGATCAGCTCTGCTGCCAGGCAAGAGAGGCGGGCAGCTTCCTTGCCTCGATAATCAAGACTCACCGATCGGACGGAGGTTCCTACGCATTTATCGCTGGCGGCGAGACCGTCGTTAAGCTCACAGGCAAGGGCAAGGGCGGAAGAAATCAGGAAATAGCTCTTGCCGCGGCTCCCGGCATAGCCGGAATGCGCAACGTAGCCGTCTTCTCTGTCGGAAGCGACGGCACGGACGGGCCGACTGACGCCGCAGGAGGCTATGCCGACGGCGATACCTGTGCAGAGCTAAGGGCTCTCGGCATTTCGGTGGACGCCGTGCTTCAGGATAACGATGCATATAACGCTCTCAATAAGATCGGCGGACTTTTCTTCACAGGTCCGACGGGTACGAACGTAAACGACGTTGCCGTAGCCCTGCTCAAAACGGAATAATATTTCAATTCGGAGGTCACGCTTATGGAATACCGTCGCTTTTCAGATCACATCGTCCTGCGCCTCGATCCCGGAGACGAGATCTGCACCTCGCTTTTGAAGCTTGCAGAGACTGAGGATATACGCCTCGCAGAAATATCCGGACTGGGAGCGGTGAACGATTTTACGACCGGAGTATTTGACACCGTCGAGAAGAAGTACTACGCCAACAGCTTCCGCGGGGCGTTTGAGATAACCTCTCTCACGGGTACGCTTACACGCATGGACGGCAAGCCCTATCTGCATCTGCATATGAGCGCCGGCGACAGGGATGGCAAGGTGTTCGGCGGTCATCTGAACCGGGCGATAATCAGCGCGACGGCGGAGATAGTACTAAACGTCATACCCGGAGAGGTTGACAGAAGCTTCAGCGAAGAGATCGGGCTGAATCTGTTCCGGTTCTAAGTCGCAAGTCAATAAAAAAAACCTCCTTTGCTTTTTAGCAAAGGAGGTTTTTTCCCCTATACGGTCATTCCTTGCAGACGTCTACCCACTCCGCACCTGGGCAGGCAAGCTCAAGCTCCTCTATCGTAAGGCGTACTGCGCTCTGGTCGTTTCCGGCGGCGGGATAGACGACCCCGTGCTTTTTCAGACTTACGTCTAGATAGACGGCAACGTCTCCGTTCGCGCCGAAGGGGCAAACGCCTCCGACTGCGTGACCGATGAGCGCTTCAACGTCCTCTGCGGGTATCATAGTCGCCTTGCAGCCGAAGCGCGCCTTGTACTTGGGATTATCTATGCGCGCCATACCCTCTGCGAGTATCAGAACGGGACGTCCGTTCTGAATAAATGAGAGGGATTTTGCTATCATACCGGGCTCGCAGCCGAGAGCTGCTGCCGCTGCAAGTACGGTGGGGCTCTTCTCCTCGGGTATGATAATTCGGTCGGCAAGCCCTTTAGCTTCAAGATACGCGGTGGCTTTTTCAATGGACATCGTGTTCCCTCCGTTTTTAGTTAGTTTTCCGACACGTGATTATATATTGCAAGACCGCATTTGACAAGCTTTTTTTCAAAAGACTCGAAAGGGCAATAAAAGAGCGTAAAACTAAATTGATATTGGAATTATTTGACAATATCGACCGACACGCTTGCTATGCAGCGCAGCTTTGTGATATACTTATAATATATATTTCGGCTGCAACAGCCGAAGAGGGGAGGAAAGCCATGTTTTGCGTAAACTGCGGAAGCGAGCTTAAGGAGGGGGCAATGTTCTGCCCCGACTGCGGAGCGCCTGCTGGCGCCGCGCCTGCCGCTGATGAACTGCCCGGCGATCGGGTGAAGCTCTGTACAGATGGGAAATACCGCTGGGTGTACGAGATGAGCCTTTTCAAAAATCCGACTGTGTTCGTGCTTATCTGGAAGATATTCTTCTTTATCTTCCTCGGAATCTTCGCGATAATGATGATAGTGGACGCGGCCGAATGGAACGATTTTTTTCCTGACAGGTTCCTTAACAGCCTTAAGATAATGGGTTATTTCACCGTTGGAATGACGGTTGTCGTCGGGATCTCCTATCTCATCTATGCAGCTATTATGGGCGGGAAATATATAGTTGAATTCGAAATGGACGACGAGGGAGTGAATCACAGACAGATCGCGTCTCAGTCGAGAAAAGCCAAGAAGCTCGGAGATGCTGTCGCAGTCGCGGGAGCTCTTTCCGGAAACCTTACTATGACCGCCGCCGGTATCAACTCACAGCGCACGGAGATGTACTCCGAGTTCTCCAAGGTCAGGAAGCTGAAGGCGTATCCGCGCAGAGGCGTCATAAAGCTCAACGCTCCGTTTAACCATAATCAGGTCTATGCTTCAAGGGAGGACTTCGAGTTCGTCAGGGAATACATAGTTTCCCGCTGCGTAAATCTCAAAAAGTAACTGAAAGCAAGAGAACAGACGGACAGGCTGCAAAAGGAGAGCTATTATGCTGAGAAGAATAATAACGGTCGTTCTCGCTCTGTGCCTTACCGCCGGGCTTCTGCCTTTGGCTGCAAAGGCGGAAGACGTTACAGGCTTAAGCTGCACGGTAGACGGAGTGACATATACCTACAGCGTTATTACAGGAGATGGAGACGGATTATACGCAGAGATAACCGGAGTAGAGTGCGAAGATAATATAACGAGCCTCTCTATACCCGCAGCGCTTCCGTATAACGGAGAGGCCGTTACCGTAAGGGCATACTGCCCCCAGAATTCGGAGCCGTATTGCGACACTCTCAGCTCCGTCACCTTCCCGGAAGGTTTGGACGTCATAGGCGATAGGGCATTTGAAAACTGCCGGTTTACCGAGCTCGTTATCCCGCCGCACATAAAGTCTATTGGCAAGTGGGCGTTCTCCGGCTGCAGAGAGCTTGAGTCGCTCACGATACTTCCCGGGGTACGAACTATAGGCGTCAGCGCGTTCAGCTTTTGCGACGGTCTCATCGGAAAGACCGTGGAGCTTCCGGCAACGGTCGATACGCTCTGCAACGGAGCCTTTTGGGGAATAATGGCTCTTGACGAGACTGAGACGGACAAGAGACCGCTTACCGTGCGCATCCTGAATCCGGATATCGTTTTTGAGGAATCGGAGAGGTATACGTCCAGCTATTACGCTGCCGGAGATACGGAGCACAGCAGAATACTTGAGGCGTCGGATCCATTCGGAGCGTCGGCTTACGTTGTGCTTTGCGGTTATGAAAAGACCTCGCTCGGAACGGACTCCGCTCTTAAAAAATACGTAGAAAAATTCAACGGCACCATCATCTTCCGAAGCTGGGGCAAGCAGGGCGGAGGCGGCTTTATCGAGCACTACTACACCCGCGAAATAAGCTTCCGTGCGCTTGAATACATACCGCAGACACACAGAGTTTCCGGATTTTTGCCGGACGGCGTTGAGGTGCGTCTGATGCGCGGCGGCGAATCTGTCGAGCTTACGGTAGAAAACGGCGCTTTCTCTGCGGAGATAGAAGAGGGAGCGGACGTCGTTATCACCGCGCATAAGGAAGGCTTCTACGACCAGATACTCGTAAAAACCGCCGCAGAGTTCAAAAACGACTGGATCGTAAATCTTGATGCGTTCACTCCGCTTCCGGCAGCGGGCAGGCTTACAGTTGACGCAATCAGAGGAACCGCGGCGCTGACAAGCTTTGACGGACTCACGTTTGCTCTTTCGGCGGGCGAAGAAGCTCTCACCGAGGGCGTGGATTACGAGATCAGCTATCCGTATATCGTTCTGACAGACCCCGAGGCTTTCCGCGCTGACACTGAGCTGAAGCTCTCCGTTTTCCCGGATGCATCGCTCAGGCTCGGTAACGCCGAGGCAGTTACGACAGGAGCCGAGGGAAGGTTCAGCGTTATTCTGACCGAATGGGGAAGAATAAACGTCGCTGCAGAGGGCGGCACGGAGGCTCCGAACATAGTAGTCATTTTTGATTCGGAAGGGAATGCGGTGTCGAGCGGAGAGACGGAGGCGGGAATGTTCTGTTCCGACCGTCTGCCCGCGGGGAGCTACTCAGCCGCAGCATTCAATAAAAACGGCGCCTTCAACGGCGTGAGCTCTCTTGCGGCTTTTCTAAAGCTCGGGCTGAGGTCCGGCAGGGACTACGCGCTTTCCTCTTCTCCGATATCGGTTGAGGACGGAAAGACGGCGGAGGTAAGCCTTTCCGTACCGAATTTCGACGCCTCCGGAATGATTGCGTTCGTTCGTCCGGAGCTGAGCGGGGTTATAATAAGAAAGACGGGCGTCGTTTCCGGAGAGTGGTTCGACGTGCAGGTTCGCTATTCTCTCGCCGAAGGGGTCTCTCCGGAGGGCGCAAAAATAAACCTCACGCTGCCGGAGGGGGCCGAACTTATGGCCGTGTCTTCGGCGACCGAAGAGATGACGGTTAACGACGGGGCGGTTAATATTGAAAATGACTGCGGTACGCTGTACCTTACGGTCAAATCGGCCGGTACGGGAGTGCAGTCCTTCGGCGCGTCGGTCACTGCTGCGGGCGTGACCGTTCCGATAGGAACTGCGTCCGTTCAAGTTGTCGGAACGCTCAAGGTCGATACAGACGACGCTTTTCCGCACGACAGAAGCGGCTTCGTCACCGTAATGACCGTTCCTGATACCGAAGTCAGGCTCTACGTTGATAACGGAGAGGAGCCGATCAGCACGGGAATATCCAACGGAAACGGAAGACTAACCCTGAGCTACGCGCTTCCGGATTCCGCAGTTTACGGTCAGAGCTTTGCTCTGAGAGCAGAGGCGGAGCTTGACGGTGTAAAAACGTCGGATACGGTGACTGTCACGTATTTCCCGTCCGGCACCTTTTTGAAAAAGCTTGACCTCATCTACTGCGATCACAGATATTCCGTTCTGAATATTGACGATCCGGCATCCGAGAACTGGTACTATCTCTACGTTCCGGCAAATGGAGAGGCGCTGAGGCATTTCGGCTTTGAGTCGGTCATACAGACCGAGGAGGAGCTTGAGAGCGTAACGGTTTACGCAACGATGACGGACGGCTCAACGAGATCGGCCGATATGACTCTCTCGTCGAGAAGCGGCATAAATTCCGTTTACGTCGGCGAGATAGTGCTTGAGCCCGGCGAGGACGGAGCGGTGGACGCGGCCTGCATTCCGGCGGCTTTCAGCGTCGACTGGGAGAGCGTGATCCCGGAATGGGATCCTGCGGGGGTATACGACGCTGCACTTTCAGAAGCCGGCGAAAGACGGACCGAACGCGAGAGAATAATGAGCAGGGCGAAGGAGGATGCGGAGTACGCGGAAATAACTTCCTCCGAGCTGAAAGAGAATATTGCGGGCGCGCTGCTTTCAGCGGGCTTTACCGAAGCGGAGATAAGCCCCATAATCGAGAGAGTCGTGCCGTCAGACCTGCCGGAAATCAGCATTTTCGGTTATGCCTACAGGCTTTCGTCTGAGCTCGGACCTTCCATGACAGCCGCCGAGCGCGACGCCCTGCTCGCCGCTGCAGAGGCTGACGAAGCGCTCGACGCCGCTTCAAAGCTCAGAGAAAAAGAGCGCATAAACGGATTTTATGATGCTGGACAGAGAATAATACAGAACGTATATTATCTTGAAAACTGCTTTGACCGGGCGTGTGAAGCTCTTACCGGCTTTTTCGGGCTTCCAAAGCCCATACAGGAGTACGGAAGCTGGACGGAGGTCCTGGAGGCGATAGGCGTAACATATAACGCGTCCTCCGGAGAGAGCGAAGGCAGCCTAATAGCAAAGGGCTACGAGAGCGTCGGGAAGGGAGCGTGGATACTCCTCCGCGAGGACGGCAGCTTTTCCGCCGTTACGCTCGCATCTTCGGGAGGCGGAGGCTCGCAGGCAAGCGGCAGAAGCGCGGGCAGCTCATCTGATGGAGCGCTGAGCGACGCTCAGATAAACGCCTCCGTTTTCAATCAGAACGCCTCGGATTGGGGAGTCTCGGCCGCGTCCGACACGATAAGCTGGGCGACTGAGGCCGGCGACAAGGTCATTAAGGACATCTATCAAGACGCTGCCCGTCAGGAGGAATTTCTCGCGGAAAGCATTATACTGCAGAACGATCCTATCCGCAAAGAACAGTGGACCCGGGAAATAGTGGATAAGAGATACTACGCCGGCAGACAGAAAGTAATGAACGGCTGCTTCAAGACTACGGGAAATCTCATCGGCGCTTACGGCATATACAAGGACGGAATGGAGCTCTGCGATCTGCAGGAGAAGCTTGCCGACCTGAAGGGTGACAAGGAGCGCGTCGGTATCCTCAGAAACTACTATGAGATGCACGGGGCGACGGGCGACTGCCTGAAGGCTCTGGGCGAAGAGAGCTATCTTTACGACAAGCTTCTGACGAATTCTCTGTACAAGAACGCGCATCTTAAGCTCAATATAACGGTGGGTACTGCGACTATGGTAGGCGATCTCTTCTCCGGAGGAGCAGCAACCGCCGTCTCAACGGCTTACGATACCGGTTCGGCTATGGTTGCGAGCAGGAGAGATTTTGAAACGGTCAAGGCTTTGAGAGAGCTGCAGCGTGCAACCGCAAACAGGGAAAAGCACTGCGGCAAGGATACTTTCAAAAAAGGCAAAGCGATAACCCCGATAATCGATCCGTCCGGCGTCGTCTACGAGGCGGTCGAATCCAACGTCCTTGAAGGAGTAAAGGCGACCTGCTATGACGTTACTAACGGCAGGGTCTGGGACGCAGCGCACTACGATCAGATAAACCCGCTTATTACCGGTAAAGACGGCTTTTATGCATGGGACGTTCCCTCCGGAAGGTGGAGAGTGGACTTTGAGCTTGAGGGCTATGAGAACGCTTCAACGGGAGAGATGCCCGTGCCTCCTCCGCAGATAGGTCTGAAAACCGCCATGACATCCCTGTCGGGTCCGGAAATAGATAGCATAAAGGCATATCCGGAATACGTCGAGATGATCTTTACGCAGTATATGGATACGGCAACGCCGCTTACTGTACCGGAGGGATATACTTACGAATGGACTGATTCGACGCCCGTGAGCGAGGGCGCGGAAACGGAATATGCGAGGATACTGCGGCTTATACCGGAAAGCCAGGCTTTGGTGGGCGATGCGGTTTCCGTTTCACTCTCGGGAGCCCTCAACTATGCCGGAAAGACTCTGCCCGAGTTAAGCGAGACCCTCACCGTTGAGAGGCGCCCTGATTCCGTTGTATTCAACTACGAGGACGGAATAGCCGTTCTTATCGGCGAGAATCCCGCGCCGAGAGTTACAGCGCGAGTGCTTGACTCAGAGGGCGAGCCGATACCCGGTCTGGAGGTCGGCGCAGTCTGTGCGAGCGAGACTTACGCCGTTCTTACGGCAGTGAGCGCCGTGACCGACGAAAACGGCTACGCTGTATTCTCTGTCGAGGGACTGTTCCCAGGCGTTACCGAGGCGTTGTTCGAGGTATCCGGCACGGGCCTGAAAGTGGAGCTTCCCGTGCGCGTTACAGCCGGTACCAACCGGGTCCTGCGACCGACTGCCGAGATAGGAGCGACCGTGCTTGGCGAGGGAGCGCCGAAGGATACTTACGTTACCGTTCCGGCTGGAACTGAGCTTGTCCTCTCTTGCGCGACCGATGGAGCTGCAATATACTACACGACGAACGATACATGCCCCTGCCAGGACACCGCCGGAAGGGTGATGTACACAGGACCCGTGACTCTTACGGAGAACGTGTACCTGCGAATTGCGGCGTCTAAGCCGGGCATGGAATACAGCGAAAGGCTCAATATCCACGTTACAGTGACGGGCGGAGCAGAGCCTGAAACAGAGCCGCAGCCGAAGCCCGAGACGGAGGAGCCGTTCAGATATGAAGACGTGAAGGATGAGTCGCTCTGGTATTTCCGCAGCGTGTACTATTGCCGGGAAAAGGGATATTTCAGCGGAGTTACAAAGACCAGCTTCAGCCCGAACGGCGAGATGACACGCGCTATGTTCGCCACTGTGCTTCACCGAAGGGCCGGACTTCCCGAGGCGGCAGCGAAAGCGGCATTTTCCGACGTTGAAGATGGAAAATGGTATACGGAGGCGATAGCCTGGGCCTCCGGTGCGGGTGTTCTTAACGGTTACGGAAAAGGAAAATTCGGACCTGACGACGCGATAACCAGAGAACAGATCGTGACCGTGCTTTGGAGACTTAGCGGAAGACCGGAGACTGCTTCGGAGGATCTGTCACGCTTCACAGACTCCGGAGAGATAAGCCCATGGGCTGTCGACGCCTTCAGATGGGCGGTTGAAAAGGGACTCATTAAGGGCAGAAGCGGAGAATTGCTTGCGCCCGGAGATACTGCTAAGAGGGCGGAGGCTGCGGAGCTGCTCATGAAGTACGACGGGCTTATGCCCTGAAAAAACCGCTAAATAATAACGCCGCGTCTTGATTGACGCGGCATTATTTGATATAATAAACAGAACCATTGATCATTGGAGGTATAAAAATGCGAAAAATGAGGAGGCTCGTTGCCTTTTTTATCTGTCTCTCCGTTAGTCTCTCTCTCGCATCAGTCGGGAGCGCAGCGGAATTTCAGAACAGCGATACGTATCTTCGCACCTCGTATAACAGCCAAAACTATATCGAGCTTTCAATAAGCGGGAGCGAGCTGACCGTATCCGGAAAGCTGATATCCGAGAATCTGACTTCCGTTCTTGCAGAGGTAGGCGGAGTAAGAAAGTACACCGAGGCAAAAAGCGGCGAGCCGTTCAGCTTCAAGGTGGACCTTTCAAAGGTGGTCGAGCCGACTCCGGTTGATATCTATACTCGTCAGAGCCATAACGAGAGCTATTGGAGCCTCGTCTACGAGAGCATTTACGTTATGATGAGCGCAGGGAAATACCGTTTTTCCGCCGCAAAGGTCACAGAGAGCAATTCTGCGATGCTCTCAGAGTGGATGAATCCGGCAGAGTATCTCGACGGCGAAAGCATGCCTGAGCTCAAAAAGCTCGCTTCCGAAATAGTCGGAGGCACTACGGGCGACTATGAGAGAGCCTTCCTTCTACATCGCTGGGTAGCGGAGAATATATACTACGACTACGACAGCTATCTCCACGGAGCGGACACCTTCACAGAGGCGCACGATATCCTTGAAAATCGCAGGACGGTAGCCTCCGGTTACTCGGAGATCCTCCTGTGGCTCTTGCGAGCTGTCGGCATCCCCGCGTTTAAAACTCAGACTTATGCGCTCGGGCTCACCTCACAGGGCGGCTCCTTTGCCGTAAAGACAGATGAAGCGGCCAAAACTGAGGCAAACCACGAATTCGTTGAGGCTTTTGCGGGCGGACGCTGGATAGTGATGGACCCCTCGTGGGATTCCAACAATGAGTATGAGAATGGCGAGACCCTAAAGCTCGCGCCATACGGCTTCTATTACTTCGACATTACGCCCGAGGCTCTTTCAAACGAGCAGAAGGTCATAAAGAGGGGCGACAAGATAACTCTCGGCGAAGAGGGAGCCGTTAACGAGAATACGACGGATAACGGCCTCAAGCCCGCGTCGTGGGCGATACCGGAGGTGCTTGGAGCAATGGGAGCGAAGCTCGTTCCCGCCGATCTCCAAAAGAACTACACGGAAAAAATAGACCGCGGAGATTTCTGCCGCCTTATCATGAACTTGATGAGAGTCTCGTGCAGATACACCACGAACGCCTCAGTGCTGAGGAAATACGGTAAAGAGCTTGATCCTGAGGCGTTTACTGACACCGACGACCCCGACGTTCTCGCGGCTTACGCTCTCGGAATAGTGAACGGGACAGGCAACGGAAAATTCCACCCGGAGCACGATATAACCCGCGAACAGGCTGCTACGATGCTCAAGCGGGCAGCCGACGTGCTCGGAATAAGCGCCAACAGTCCTAAGCTCACCTTTAACGATTTCGGAGAGGTCAGCGGCTGGGCGGCTGAGGGAGTTGAGTTCGTCTCGTCCCTAACTACGCCGGAGGGCAAGGCGGTTATGGGCGGAGTCGGCGAGGGTCTTTTCAGTCCTGCGACCTTCTACACAGTTCAGCAGGCTATACTGACCGTTTACAGAATGTATCTTTGCAGATAAAAGCCGATGCAGGAAGTCCGGATGGGCTTCCTGCATTATTTTTCATTCTCCTCGGCGGCGTTATCGAGAACGCGAAAACCCATTTCATCAGAGTCCGGCGCTGAGTATTTCTTTATGCTGACCGAGTCATATTCTTCGCATAGCCGCTTTTCGGGGTCGAGTCTTATGCTGTCTCCATCCGGATTGTCCGGCGCTTTCTTCTTTTTGGACGTAAAAATCACCTCGGAATTAGTGTTCCGAGGTGATACGTTTTTATTCAAGCTCGAACGCGCCGGTATAGAGTTGGTAGTACGTACCCTTCTCGGCGATGAGCTGTTCATGTGTCCCGCGTTCGATTATGCGCCCGTGATCGAGCACCATGATAACGTCAGAGTCCATGACCGTGCTCAGTCTGTGGGCAATGACGAACACCGTCCTGCCCTCCATGAGCTTATCCATGCCACGCTGGACGATGGCTTCAGTGCGCGTGTCTATCGAGCTCGTCGCCTCGTCAAGTATCATGACTGGCGGATCCGCGACGGCGGCTCTCGCAATAGCTATGAGCTGACGCTGCCCCTGGGAGAGATTAGAGCCGTTTGCTCTCAGCTCGGTATCGTAGCCCTGCGGCAGCCTCGTTATAAAGTCGTCCGCCCCCGCAAGCTTTGCCGCGTTAATGCACTCCTCGTCGGTCGCATCGAGCTTTCCGTAGCGTATATTCTCCATAACGCTTCCGGTGAAGAGATTCGTCTCCTGCAGGACTATTCCGAGCGAACGGCGCAGATCGTTTTTGCGTATCTTGTTGACGTTTATTCCGTCGTAGCGAATCTTACCGTCTGCAATGTCGTAGAAGCGGTTTATCAGATTGGTTATCGTAGTCTTTCCCGCGCCTGTCGCTCCGACGAAAGCGACCTTCTGACCCGGCTCCGCGTAGAGCGTTATATCGTGAAGCACGGTCTTGCCTTCGACGTAGGCAAAGTCGACGTCGAACATCCTTACGTCGCCGCGAAGCTCCGTGTAAGTGACCGTTCCATCAGCCTTGTGCGGATGCTTCCATGCCCAGTGCCCGGTGTGCCTGTCGGTCTCGGTCACAGTTCCGTCTTCCGCTATCTCCGCATTAACGAGGGTGACGTATCCGTCGTCAGACTCCGGAGCCTCGTCCATAAGGGCAAACACTCTCTGCGCGCCAGCCATACTCATTACAATGACGTTGACCTGCTGAGAGAGCTGATTGATATTGCCGGTGAACTGCTTTACCATATTGAGGAAGGCGACGAGAATGGAGATGTCGAGTATCGGGAATCTGCCGAAAATCCCGCCCACGGCGGGGTTGGGCAGACCTGCAAGCAGATAAAGCCCGCCGGCGACAGCGATGAGGACGTAGAGAATGTTTCCGATATTCATGATTATCGGTCCGAGAGTGTTGGCATAGGCGTTCGCCTTGCGGCTGTTCTCACACTGCTCCTCATTGAGCCTGTCGAAGCCTTCGGAGACGGCCTTTTCGTGGTTGAATACCTTTACGACCTTCTGACCTGCCATCATCTCCTGAACGTAGCCCTCGGTCGCGGCTACGGACTTCTGCTGCGCCACGAAGTACCTTGCGCTTCCGCCTCCGAGCTTGGTGGAGACGAAAAGCATCAGAATAATGCCGAAGATAATAAGAAGGGTTAGAGGCAGAGAATACCATATCATAATTGAGAACACGACGATCACTATGGCGCCTGAGCGGAGCACAGCCGGAATGGACTGGCTGATAAGCTCTCGAAGAGTGTCGATGTCGTTCGTGTAATGACTCATTATGTCGCCGTGCTTATGCGTATCGAAATACTTTATCGGCAGGTCCTGCATTTTATTGAAAAGGGCCTTGCGCATCTTGTCCAGAAAGCCTTGAGTCAGTATTGCGGAAAGCTGTGTCTGGAATACCATAGCGATCAGACTGAGCACGTAAAGCGAAACGAGAACGATTATGAGCGGGAGTATCTGCCCGAACGCCTCGCTCCAGTTTCCGGATTCGGTGTACTTGGCGACTATACTGATTATCTTCTGATTGAAGATAGCGGGTATAGCAGAAACTGCCGAGGAGAAGAGCGTGAGGATACAGATGAGAGGGAAGAGAACGGGGTAGAACTTGCGCGCGAATCCTATCGTTCTTTTTATCGCCTTGAAATTAAAGGGCGGACGCCCCTTTCCGGAGGGGACGTTTCCTTCCGGCTTCTTATTCTTCGCCATCTTCGCCGCCTCCCTTCGTCTGCTGAACGTAGATCTCGCGGTAAATGTCGCTTGATTTCATTAGCTCTGAATGCTTTCCCATAGCGACGATAGCGCCGCCGTCCATAACGAGGATCAGGTCTGCGTCCTCGACCGAGGCCACGCGCTGAGCTATGATTATCTTCGTGGTTTCAGGGATGTATGTCTTGAAGCCCTGGCGGATAAGCGCGTCCGTTTTGGTATCGACTGCGCTCGTGGAGTCGTCGAGGATAAGTATTTTTGGTTTTTTGATAAGAGCCCTCGCAATCGTGAGCCGCTGCTTCTGACCGCCGGAGACGTTAGTGCCGCCCTGCTCTATGTGAGTCTCATAGCCGTCGGGGACGCTCATTATAAAGTCGTCGGCATGAGCAAGGCGGCAGGCCTCTCGCAGCTCCTCGTCCGTCGCGTCTGCGTTGCCCCAGCGGAGATTTTCAGCTATTGTGCCGGAGAATAGCTCATTTTTCTGGAGAACCATGGCGACGGAATCGCGCAGGACCTTGAGATCGTATCTGCGCACGTCTATCCCGCCGACCTTGAGCGTTCCGCAGCTTACGTCGTAAAGACGCGGTATGAGCTGAACGAGCGTACTTTTGCCGACGCCCGTGCCGCCGAGAATGCCGACGGTCATCCCGGAGTCGATATGCAGATCGACGTCGCGAAGAGAATATTTTTTCGCGTCGGCAAAATACTTGAAGCTCACGCCCTCAAAGTCGATAGACCCGTCGGCGACCTCGGTCACGGGATCATCGGGGGATACGATGCTCGGTTCTTCGCTCAGGACCTCGCAGACGCGCTTTGCAGCCTCCGCGGCAAGAGTCATCATAACGTAGACCATGCTCAGCATCATGAGGCTCATCAGTATCTGCATTCCGTAGGTGAGCATAGCAGATATCTGACCGACGTTTATGATCGAGCCCTGATTCTTTATAACGATCTGCGAACCGACGAGAAGAACGAAAATCATGTTCCCGTAGACGCAGAGCTGCATAAGCGGCGAATTGAGAGCGACTATCCTCTCGGCGCGGGTGAAGTCGTTTCTGATGTTCTCCGAGGCCTTAGAGAATTTTTCCTTCTCGTATTCCTCGCGCGAGAAGCCCTTTACAACGCGCATCGCGCGGACGTTCTCCTCAATGGACTCGTTCATTTTGTCGTATTTTTTGAAAACGGAGCGGAAGGCCGGCATAGCCTTCTTTGCTATGAGCATGAGCCCGACTACAAGTATTGGTATGAGCACAACGAAGCTCGTTGCAAGAGCGCCGCCCATAACGTATGCCATAACGACGGAGAAGACAAAGTTCAGAGGGGCGCGGAGAGCTATCCTTATGAGCATCATAAAGCCCATCTGGACGTTCTGAACGTCGGTCGTCATCCTCGTTACGAGAGATGAGGAAGAGAACTTGTCGATATTGGAAAAGGAAAAACGCTGAACGGAATAGAACATATCGTGCCGCAGATTCTTTGCAAAGCCGGTCGACGCCTTCGCGGCGGTGAAGCCCGCGAGGCCGCCGCAGGTCAGGCTGAGTATTGCGAGCACAACGAGAACAAGACCGGTTGAAATAACGCTGTTCATGTCGAGACCGGCGTTTATCTGGTTGACGAGCTCAGCGGTCTTAAAGGGAATGATGGCTTCTATCACTACCTCCGCGATAATAAAAAGCATCGTGATTATCGCGGGCTTTTTATATTCGCGCACTGAGCGGGAGAGCTTACGAAGCAAGTGCCGTCACCTCACATATAATATAATTCACATCATATTATTTTACGCTTTATCCGAACAAAAATCAAGGAAAATGGCGAGAAAAATCTCTCTCCCGCGAAGATGGGAGAGAGACTGATGCTTTTTACCGCCCTGTAAACATAACAGGCTTGGGTTTCATCTTTATACCGGATATTATGCCCATGCAGGCGAAGCTCGTAACGATGGAGGAGCCGCCCGAGGAGAAGAAAGGGAGAGTCAGTCCTATAACGGGAGCTACCCCGAGACACATTCCGATATTTTCAAAGGTCTGGAAGGTGAGCATGGCGGCTACGCCTACGGAGATGAGAGCTCCGAGCTTGCTGTGGCTTTTATACCCGACGTAGACGCAGCGGATAATGATAGCGACGAGGAGAATAACGATAGCAAGGCAGCCCACGAAGCCCAGCTCTTCGCCGGCGGCGGAGAAAATGAAGTCCGTTCTCTGCTTGGGAACTGCTCCCGCCTGAGTCATCTGACCGTTGCCGAGGCCCTGACCGAGAATGCCGCCGGAGGCTATAGCAGCCTTTGACTGATTGACCTGCCAGGTTATGCCGAGTCCAGTCGGATCGACGCTTAGCGGATCGAAAACAGCGATTATGCGGTTTCGCTGGTTGTCGGAGAGAAAATTGTTCCAGATGTAGGGCGAAACTATCGCAAAGCCTGAAAAGGCGATAAGAAACCAGTAGATTTTCAGCCCTCCCGCAAAGAGCATCGCGATAAAAATAAAAAGATAAACGAGACCGCTTCCGAGGTCCGAGGAGAGAAAGAGTATCATTCCAAAATAGATCATCAGAATAAGGAGCATGGCGCCTATACTGAGAACGTGGTCGAGTCGGCGTTCGTTTGAGAACGAAACGATGAGCTTCGCCATTATAACTATAAAGATAATCTTGACTATCTCGGCGGGCTGGATACCTATGCCCATAAATCGGAGCCATGCCCTGTTGCCGCCCTCCTCCTGAGCGAAAACTAGGAGAGCAAGCATTCCAACGCCTGCTGCAAATAGAAGCTTCCAGTTGTCGGCAAGAATGTCGACGTCAATGAGGGAGAAGAGAAAATAGAGCGCGATGCCGATGAAAAGGGAAAGTATCTGGACAGAGGCTGCGTTGGACGAGGAAAGATACGCGGTACTCGTTTTTATGAGGATAATTCCGTATACGGTAGCCGAAACGCAGAGCATGAGCAGAAGCGTATCCGATTTTTTAAGATAATTCCAAAAAAGAGAGAAAAACTTCTTCACGGCATGATGCTCCCAGATAAAATTTCACTCTATTCTATCATTAAAATAAAAAAAGGTAAAGTTTTTTATTTATTTCCTCTTCCAGAAAAGAGCGATTAGTGATATACTGCTTGAAAGAAGAGAGGTAAGACGATGACGCTTATATCAAACTGCGAAGGGGATACCGTTAAAGCCGGAGAGGTTCTCGCTGAAAGACTGAGACCGGGCGACGTTATTGCGATGTACGGCGATCTCGGCGCGGGAAAAACACAGTTCGTGCGCGGGCTTGCAAAGGGGCTCGGACTCACTGCGAGGGTCTCCAGCCCGACGTTCACAATAGTGAACGAGTATCTCGGCAAGGTACCGCTTTTCCACTTCGATATGTACAGGCTCGCCGACGCCGACGAGCTCTTTGAGATCGGCTGGGAGGACTACCTTGCAAGAGGCGGGATCTGCGCCGTCGAGTGGTCGGAGAACGCAGAGGGCGCTTTTCCGGAGGATACGATAACCGTTCGCATTAAAAAGACAGGCGAAAACACAAGGGAGATAACAATAGACCGAATCGGAATGGAGTGAGGGTATGGACCGCGAATACCACACGCCGGAGCATGAGTACGGATCCTGCGCTCCGGAGTTTTCAATGCCGCCCGATGAATTTAATGAAGAGCTGCGGCCGCCCGAGAAACGTGAAGAGGAGTCAAAACCGAGGAGGAAGCAGCCTTTCAGGCTTAAGACTACTATGGTTGCCGCCGTCGCCTCTGCGATGATAGCCGTCGTCGCCGTGAACGACAGCTTCGGGATAGACCGCCTTGCGGGTCAGGCCGCGCCTATAGTCGAGCCTGAGCCTGAGCCGGAACCCGAGCCAGAGCCGCACGTTATCCCAGAGCCTGAGCCTGAACCCGAACCCGGACCAGAGCCGCATGTGCTGCCAGAGCCGGAGCCTGAGCCGGAGCCCGAGCCAGAACCGGAACCGGTTGACGAGAGAGAGGGCGACGACGCATTCCCAGCGCTCCCTAATCTCGATCCGAACCCGTTCTTTGAATGGAGCGACGGAAACCACGACGAGAAATATATCTATATAAATGGAGCGGAGAGCGGCTTTATCTACGGAGGAGCGGACATAGTCGAATATAACCCCATCGTCAATATCGCAGGCGCTTCATATAACTCCGCGACCAATACGCTCACGCTCACAAACTTCTCGTGCACGTGGATGGAGATAAACCTTATGGGCAACGGCTTCAAGATCAACCTTGTCGGCAGCAGCCATATCGGCAGACTCTCAGTCTGGGGCTTTATGTACGGAGGCAGCGTTACCTTTGAGGGCGGAGGCAGCTTGTATCTCAATGAGGGCGGTTCACAGTCCGCAGGTCTTATCCTGCAGGCCGAAGACAGTATGAGCTGCGTGATGGTAAATCCCGGCTGCCGCATCGAATCATGGGGCTCCGACGCCGCGCTCGTCGTTCTTGATTCGACCTGCGAGAAGGGACTTTACTACCTCAAGGGCATGCACCTGGAGGGAGGCACGGCAGGTGCAGTCACCAACGAGAGCACCACTACAGGCGCTGACGGCACGGAAGAGACCGTGACTTACACCTATTTCTCAGTTGTTGAAGAGGACGGAACGCCCTCAAAGCATATTATAATCTCAAACGCGGAACCCGAAAACACTGAAAACGGAGGAATAACAAATGGCTGAAAATGAAAATGTGATCGCTCCAGTCACCGCGGAACCCGCAGCAGAGCCGGCAAAAAAGGTCAAAAAAGAGAGAAAAGCGTCCAAGATAAAGGTCTCGCAGGTCATAGCGTGGGTCGTTATCTTCCTGCTGTTCCTTGTTATCACCAATCCCGCAATGCTCTTCTTCCTTCCCGAGGAGACGAAGGGCGAGCTTCAGGGCACATGGATGCGCATATTCGGCGACGTTACCAAGATCTCCGATACCTTCCAGTTCAATTGGGCTACGATATTCCAGGTCATTGCGATCATACTTATGATGATAGTCCTCACGACAGTCATCTCCGTCATACTTGACCACGTGCATCCGAAGAGCCCGAAGGCAAAGAGCACGGTGACCCTGCTCCGCAGCGCGATAAAGTATATAACCTTCCTCGTAGGTTTCTTCTGGTGCCTCGGCGCGCTCGGCGTCAATCTCAGCACCATATTTGCCAGCGTCGGAATAGTTGCTCTCGTTATAGGCTTCGGAGCGCAGAGCCTCGTTGAGGATCTCGTGACCGGCATATTCCTCGTGTTCGAGGACCAGTTCAACGTGGGCGATATAATCGAGGTCAGCGGCTTCCGAGGCACTGTTGAGAGCATCGGTATCAGAACGACAGCGATAAGAGACGTCGGGAACAACGTAAAGATCATAAACAATTCCGATCTGCGCAATATAATGAACCGTTCCACCGCGGCTTCCGTTGCCGTAGCGACTGTCAGCATCTCATACGATACCGACCTTGAGAAGGCGGAGAAGGTCATAGACGGTCTGCTTCCTCAGATTAAGGAGAAGTATTCCAATATTTTCGTATCTGCGCCAAGATACTCCGGAGTGCAGGAGCTTGCCGACAGCGGCGTTGTCCTGAAATTTATCGCCGAGGTCAGGGAAGAGAATATATTCACGGCTCAGCGCCTTCTCAACCGTGAGCTGAAAATCGGCTTCGATAAGGCGGGGATCGAGATCCCGTTCAACCAGATAGTAGTACATCAGGCAAAGGACTAATAAAAAAATGAAGCTTCTTTCGATAGATTCCTCGGCAAAGGCGGCAAGCGTCGCACTAACGGAAAACGGAAGGCTCATAAGCCAGTTTTTCCAGGCGAGCGCCCTTACCCACTCAAGAACGCTTCTAAAAATGGCGGAGGATATGCTCTCCGACCTTGAAATGAAGGTTTCAGACGTTGACTGCGTTGCGGTCAGCATCGGCCCCGGGTCGTTTACCGGCATCCGTATAGGAGTAGCCGCAGCGAAGGGGCTTTGCTGGGGCGGCGACAAGCCGTGCATCGGCGTATCCACTCTCGAAGCAATGGCGCATCAGCTCAGAGACAGAAAGGACGCGGTCATAGCCGCCGCAATGGACGCAAGGCGCGGCGAAATCTACAACGCCTGCTTTCTTCCGCTCGGCGACGGAATTGAGAGACTGACCGAGGACAGAGCTATACCGGTCTCAAGGCTTATGGACGAGGCGAAGGAATCGGGAAAAACGTATTATTTCGTCGGAGACGGAGCAGAGCTATGCTATAATGCTTTTACTGAGTCCGGGCTCCCTGCTCTTTTGGCGCCGGAGCCGCTGCGATTGCAGACAGCGTGGGGCGTGGCGATGGCTGCGGAGGGCAGAGCGCCCGAAAACGCGGCGGACCTTGAGCCGAGATATCTGCGGCTCAGTCAGGCGGAGAGAGAAAGGCTGCAAAAAGAGGCAAGTAATTAATTATCTACGGAGGATAGAGATATGTTTGATGAAAAGGTCCACGTTATGGATCACCCGCTCGTTGCGCATAAGCTTACGATAATGCGCGATAAGAACACCAGCGTAAAGGATTTCCGCGAGCTCGTGAGCGAGATCGGTATGCTAATCACCTATGAAGCGACGCGCGATCTGCCGCTCACCACGAAGAAGATCGAAACTCCTATCTGTGCGATGGACGCGCCGACGCTTGCGGGAAAGAAGATAGCCGTCGTTCCGATCCTCCGTGCAGGACTCGGACTTGTAGACGGAGTGCTTCGCATGGTGCCCTCGGCGAGAGTTGCGCATATCGGTATGTACCGCGATGAGGAGACTCTCGAGCCTCACGTATACTTCTGCAAGACTCCGAAGGATATAGCAGAGCGTGACATTATGATCGTCGATCCAATGCTCGCCACGGGCGGAAGCGCCGACGCAGCCATTACCGAAATGAAAAAACGCGGCTGCAAGCACATTAAGCTGATGGTGCTTGTCGCAGCCCCCGAGGGTATCGAGTGCATCCGCAAGGCTCACCCCGACGTCGATATCTACTGCGGCGCGGTCGATGAAAAGCTCAATCAGAACGGATATATAGTACCCGGTCTCGGCGACGCGGGCGACAGGATATTCGGAACGAAATAATGAAATCGGAAAGCCCCGCGGAGCGGGGCTTTTTTGCAGGAGAACGGAATGAAAAAGAGCTTTTTTATTCTATTATTTCTTATATCTGCTCTATCTTTCTCATCGTGCGGCGCAAGCGGACGCAGTGAGCAGCTTGAAGCCTCCGAGCGCCCTCAGCTCATTGCCCACGCGGGCGGGGCAATATGGGGGTTCCGCTATTCAAACAGCCTTGAAGCTCTTGATGAGGCGTATAAGAACGGATTCCGATATATCGAGCTTGACCTTGAACTGACTTCTGACGGAGAGATAGTCCTGATCCACGACTGGGAGTCGATGGCAGAGCGTATGCTTTTTTCAGAGGGCGTAAGGACAAGAGAGGAGTTCCTGTCGTCTCCGGTCTTTATGAGCCTTACACTGCTTGACGCGAGCGGACTGAGAAGATGGATGGACGGGCATAAGGACGCCTATATTATCACGGACGTAAAGCAGAAGGATAATGCCGCCCTTCTTGAAAAACTAAAGAGCATACTGGGCGGCGCATCTGCGAGGATAATTCCGCAAATATATTCCTTTGATGAATATGAAGCTGTTACCTCCCTGGGCTATCCGGACGTAATACTGACAGTTTACAGGATAGGGATCGAGTCGGAAGAGCTGGGAGCCTTTATAAAGAGCCATAAGCTTTGGGCGATCACAGTCCACTGTTCAAGACTGACCGAGGAGCTTCTGAACGCGGCGGGAGAAACGCCGGTTTATGCGCATACGGTGAATACGCTCGGCGACTTTGAGGCTTGGAGACCGCTGGGGCTCGACGGGGTCTACACGGACTACTTTTCACCTGAGCATTGGCCGTATAATTAAGCATTAAATAAGCACAAAAGCGGCAAATTGTCATTGAGATAAACTCTCCGATGTGGTAAAATATTTTATAGCGAAAAACCCATTCCTCGGAGGAGAAACCATGAGTCAGAATAATTACAGCGTACTTAAGTTAGAAAACCAGATCTGCTTTCCGCTTTATGCCTGCTCACGTGACATCATCAAACGATACAAGCCTTTTCTCGACGAGCTAAACCTTACTTATACCCAGTATATCACAATGATGGTGCTTTGGGAGTGCAGGTCGATAACGGTCAAGGAGCTTGGCAAAAAGCTCTATCTTGACTCCGGGACTCTTACGCCGCTTCTCAAAAAGATGGAGGCAAAGGGTCTCATTACGAGAAAACGCAGCGATGAGGACGAGAGAAACCTTATCGTCACCATAACGCAAGCCGGAGAAGCCCTGAAGGAGAGAGCGGTCTCCGTTCCGGAAAGAATGGCGGAATGCCTTAATTTATCTGAAATAGAAGCGGAAACGCTTTACAGGCTTCTCTATAAGATGCTGTCATAATTGGATAGAATGAGGCGGGTCGGTTTTACGATCCGCCTTTTACGTTAGTCCGAGGGTAAGTATTCCGAGATTGTCGCGGTAAATCCCGTCAAGCTGGGATAAAGGCAGTGGATTTTCCCCCAAACCTGCCTCTATGGTGTAGCCGGGGCGGAAGTATCTGTCGATAAACCAGTCCTTATATCCTGCAAAGCCCGAATTATAGACTGCGTCTGAGACCGAGTAACCGCTTGCGGCGGCAAACTCTGCGGCGAGCTCCTCCGCTCCCGGCGGCTCGAGTTCGAGGTATCGCCAGTATATCTCGCGACCCTGAGTGTGATATGAGATCGTGAGCGCAAAGCGGCGGGAAAGCGTTAACTCGTATATCGCGCGGGACTCCGGAGCCGAAACCGGCGCAGCGCCGACGTAGTCGCGGGGGGCGGGCGTTGTAAAGCCCTGTGCAAATTTGATGCTCCTCGCTGTTTCCCAGCCTGCCGGATACTGAAGATTGAGATCAACGCCTTCAATATTCGCCTTCCATCCGGAGGGAAAAGGAATGGAGGGATAATCAGAGGCTATTCTGCGGGCTTTGTCGTAATACGCACCATCCTTCATTTCGCCTGTGACGAGGGCGACTCCGTCGGGGTTTACCATCGGCACGGCGTAAAGAACGTTCTGTTCAAAAAGCTCGGACGCCTTAATGCCGTATATATTGCCGCCATCCGCGTAAGCCTGAGCGTATTCCTCAATAAAGCGCAGGAGAATCGGCGTCGTTATCCACTCGTTGGCGTGATGCGCGGCGTTGTAAAAGACCTCGCGGGTCCCGTTCCCGATAGTGAACAGAATAATATCACGTCCCATAACGCTCTTTCCTATTGACCGCGTTTTGATAAAGGGATAGCGTTTTGCAAGTCCGTCGGCAATTATCGCAAAAAGGGTCGGCGTAAGCCGCACGTTATCGGGAACCACGGGAAAGGGCAGCGGAATGATTAGGCTTGACCCGACGCGCAGATCGAAAGGATCTATGCCGGGGTTGGCAAGCTCTATGGCGCGCAGAGACGTATAATATGAGCGGGCAAGCCGGAAGAGCGTGTCGCCGCGCCTAACGCGGTGAACGAAGTAGCCCCTGAGCCGCGGCAGGAGCTCTGACCACGTTTGAGGACCGGCGATCGCGTCCGGCGCAAGACCGTTCAACCTTTGAAAACGAACGAGGGCGGCGGCCGTCTCAGATCCGAAAACACCGTCGGGACGGGAGAGGAGGTATCCGGCTCTCAGAAGCGCAAGCTGCAAAAGCTCCGCCTCGGGTCCGCAATAGCCTTGAGCTATCGTTTTAAGTTCATTCATCATTTCACCCCAAAAAACTTATTCGGAACAGCCTATGCAGGTGAAAACTGAATATTGACAGGAAGAACAAATAAAAATATAATTTTTTCAAAAAAATGAGGGGAGCCACAGTATGGAAAACGAGTTAGTGATAGTCCTCGATTTCGGAGGCCAGTATAACCAGCTTATCGCCCGCAGAGTCCGCGAATGCGGCGTTTATTGCGAGGTCAAGCCGTATACCACACCTGTTTCGGTTATAAAATCTCTCAATCCCATCGGACTAATCTTTACGGGCGGACCCGGCAGCGTATACGATGAAAAAAGCCCGCAGGCTGACCCGGAGCTGTTCAGAATGGGAGTTCCCATCCTCGGAATATGCTACGGCTGTCAGCTCATCGCGCATAATCTCGGCGGCAGAGTGACGGCTGCAAGCGAGGACTCCGCAAGGGAATACGGCAAGACCGAGACATTTTTCGATACCGCTTCAAAGCTTTTTAAGGGGCTTGACGATTCGGGAATAACGTGGATGAGCCACGGAGACTATATGGAGAAGGTGCCGGAAGGCTTTAAGCTCATAGCGAAGAGCGCGGCGTGTCCCAACGTCGCTATCTGTGACGAGGAGCGAGGCTTTTACGGAGTGCAGTTCCACCCTGAGGTCAATCACACGGAAAACGGAACTGAGATGATAAGGAACTTCCTTTTCGAGGTCTGCTCTGCAAAGGGCGACTGGAGCATGGGCGATTATAAGACAGAGGCGATAAAGAGGATAAAGGACAAGGTGGGGAACGGCAAGGTGCTCCTCGCTCTCTCCGGAGGCGTGGATTCATCCGTTGCCGCCGCTCTCGTCGCAGAGGCTGTCGGCAGCCAGCTCACCTGCGTGTTCGTTGACCACGGTCTGATGCGGCTTAACGAGGGCGACGAGATCGAGAAGGCGTTTTCCAAGTGGAATATCGATTTTGTGCGCGTGAACGCCGAGAACAGATTCCTCATCCGCCTTGCAGGAGTCTCTGAGCCGGAGCTCAAGCGCAGGATAATAGGAGAGGAGTTCATAAGAGTCTTCGAGGCAGAGGCAAAGAAAATAGGCAAGGTGGATTTTCTCTGCCAGGGAACAATATATCCGGACGTCATCGAATCCGGAGCGGGCAATGCGGCGGTCATCAAGAGCCATCACAACGTCGGCGGACTTCCGGATCATGTCGATTTCAAGGAGATAATCGAACCGCTTCGTATGCTGTTCAAGGACGAGGTTAGAGCCCTCGGGCGCGAGCTCGGACTGCCCGAATACCTCGTGATGCGTCAGCCGTTCCCCGGCCCGGGCCTTGCGATAAGAGTTATCGGAGACGTAACGAAGGAGAAGCTTGATACACTGCGCCATGCAGACTGGATATTCCGCGACGAGGTTGCAAAATGCGGACTTGAGAGTGCGATGAGCCAGTATTTCGCAGTGCTTACAAATATGCGCTCCGTCGGCGTTATGGGAGACGGAAGAACTTATGATTATACTCTCGCCCTCAGAAGCGTGACGACGAGCGACTTTATGACCGCTGAGTGGACTCGGATACCTTACGACGTGCTTGACAGGGTCAGCACGAGGATAGTGAACGAGGTCGGCAACGTTAACCGCATAGTCTACGATATTACGAGCAAACCTCCCGCAACGATCGAGTGGGAATAATCCACGAAACGCTGCAAACCCGCATAAACACTGGGTTTTTGAGGCTTCAAGCAGTCTCGTGACAACGTTTTGACAACACTTTTAAGCATTACTCATAAATAAAGAGCTAACTGATTTTTGTTGGATCAGTTAGCTCTTTTTCTTTTGCCTGGAAAGGAAGTGGATGAAGACGTCAATCCTTCAGCCTTTTCTTAAACGCCTTGACCATGGCATCGCTCAGCTCCTGCGAGGGTACTTTTGCGATGATCTGTGTGTCATCGTACTCGGGGTAATAATAGCGCCATTTGTCGTATTCTTCTCTGCTGATCTCTCCGGCATGGTACTTCTCTGCAATGGCTGCCCATGCGGAAACCTGTTCAGAAAGCTGGGCTGCCTCTTTTCCCCTACGAGGGTCAATGCGGAAAAGTATCTCATCGTCTCTGATTTCGACGACGAGACCATAACGATCCTCAAGAGCGAACAAGGTGTGCATGATACCGAAATGGCTGTCAATATCAGGAACATTGAGAGCAAGCGGAGAAACATCAAGCGCACCAGCCAGGGCCTTGGTCAAATCCTCCTTCGGGGTGCGTGTACCAGCCTCATATTGAGCCATGCGGATATCGGCGGTCTTCTCCGGAAAGCCGACCAATGTACCAAGATATTTCTGTGTCATGCCCCGCAGGTTGCGGATAAAGCGTATTCTTTCGCCAATCGCCATAGGAAAACCCTCCTATTTATGTACTTGCGCTCATTATAGCAGATGTGTTTAGTGATGTCAAGAATATCTTAAACAAAAAAGATAAATATTTTCCTCAAAGCCTCTTGACTTTAACAGAAATGTTTAGTATAATGAGCAAGAACTAAACAATATCGTTTAAGCTTCAACCGTCGTGTGTCACGGTAATGGCACATCCGCCCGGGCAAATCGGAAGGCGGCAAGAAAGTATTCCGACACTAAAGAAAACAATTGAATAAAAGAAC
>JAEEGL010671820.1_pt1 | contig 32129 bp, 24 predicted proteins | sample 9134231 | NCBI WGS metagenome assembly JAEEGL01 (sample SAMN16246548, study PRJNA631951) | gut metagenome | biome: gut microbiome; feature: rumen; material: fiber-attached | host: Bos | place: Iran: Karaj | collected 2018-10 | reverse complement strand
TGTTGAACTGGAAAACGAAGCAGCGGCTCCGGTTCCTGTAGCAGCGCCTGTCGCTGCACCCGCACCTGCAGCTGCTGCCGTAACCGCCCCGGTCGCGGCCAGTGCAAGCAGCGGCAATGCCGTTACCGTCAAGTCTCCCCTGCCCGGCGTTATAATAAGCATAGACGTCAAGGAAGGCCAGGCTGTTAAGAAAGGCCAGAAAGTCGCTGTTCTCGAAGCCATGAAGATGGAGAACGAGATCCAGGCCGACACCGACGGCACCGTGACAGCCATCCTTGTGCAGAAGGGCGATTCCGTGCTCGAAGGTGCAGAACTCCTTAAGATAGCATAATGGAGCAGATTTTCGACAGTCTCGTCCAGTTCTGGCAGTTCACGGGCTTTGCTAACTGCACATGGCAGCACCTGGCAATGATTGCGGTGGGCATCACCTTCATTACGCTGGGTATTGTCAAGGAATGGGAGCCCCTGCTGCTCGTTCCCATCGGATTCGGCATGCTTGTGGGCAACATTCCTTTCTTCGAGGGACTGAACATAGGCATTTACGAACAAGGCTCTGTTCTGAATATCCTGTATCACGGTGTGCGTTACGGCTGGTATCCGCCGCTCATATTCCTTGGAATAGGCGCGATGACCGACTTCTCGGCGCTCATTTCGCAGCCGCGGCTCGTCCTTATAGGGGCTGCGGCGCAGATCGGCATTTTCGGCGCCTATCTGCTCGCCCTGGCCTTTGGTTTCGCTCCCAACGAGGCAGGAGCCATAGGAATCATCGGTGGAGCAGACGGTCCCACCGCAATCTTCCTGAGCTCCAAGCTCGCTCCGGACCTTATGGGCGCGATTGCGGTCTGCGCATATTCGTATATGGCCCTGGTGCCGGTAATCCAGAAGCCCGTAATGCTTCTGCTGACCACCAAAAAGGAACGCCTGATTGAGATGCCAAAGCCGCGCCCGGTAAGCCAGAAAGAGAAGATCATCTTCCCTATCGTCGGCTTTATCTGCACCGCATTCATAGTTCCCTCAGGCCTCCCTCTGCTTGGAATGCTGTTCTTCGGCAATCTTCTCAAGGAGTCCGGAGTTACCCGCAGGCTTGCCAATACTGCAGGCGGAGCACTCATTGACGTGGTCACCATGCTTATCGGCCTTACCGTGGGTGCTTCGACCCAGGCCGACAAGTTCCTGACCGGCAATTCCCTGAAGATTTTCGCTCTCGGTCTCATTTCCTTCGTGATAGCCACCACTTGCGGTGTTCTCTTCGTGAAGATATGGAATCTCTTCCTGAAACCCGGACACAAGATCAATCCGCTTATCGGAAATGCAGGTGTGTCCGCAGTTCCCGACAGCGCACGTGTGTCTGAGGTTGTGGGACGCGAGGCGAATCCGAATAACCATCTTCTTATGCACGCGATGGCTCCCAATGTCGCGGGCGTGATCGGCTCCGCCGTAGCAGCCGGTATTCTCCTTGGATTCCTTGGATAATGAAACGTTTATTAATTATCGCGTTAGGGCTTATTTCCTGGATTTATACTTCAGGTCAGGCCACGCATAATCTGATGAGTTGCAACATCCGCATTACCGGTCTTGAGGCCGATGAGGTAGACGGTCGCAGGTGGGATGACCGCAAGGACGTATGTCTCAAAGTCATCAAGTCCCGCAAACCCGACATCATCTGCATGCAGGAGGTGATTTACGAATCATACGCCTACATGAAGAAGAAACTTAGCGGCTACATTGCATTCGGATTTGAAGGCCCCGAGATGGATCCTTATACCGAGGGTTATCATTTCATCGGCAAAAACGTCATCTTCTTCAGCAAGAAACGCTACGAGCTTGTGTCCGAAGGCTGTTACTGGCTTTCCGAGACTCCCCTTCTCGGCGGCAGCTCGTCATGGGAGACGGCACGCGCGCGGCATTGCAACTGGGTGCGCCTGCGCGACAAGAAGACGGGGCGCGAATTCCGGGTCCTGGACACTCACCTTGACCATATCACGGCGCTTGCCAAGACAAAGCAGACCGAGGTTATCATATCCGAGGCTGCACAGTATGCCGCAGATTTCCCCCAGCTGCTGTTCGGAGATTTCAATTCGGGCATCAAGGATGAGCCCTATGCCCTGCTGACTGCTGCCGGATGGAAAGAAATGTATGAAGGCGTATACGGACACGAGGAACCCGGCTTTACCGCCCACGGATGGAAATTTGACCGTAAGAAAGGCCGCCGCATAGATTTCATCTACGCCCTTGGCCCTGTACAGGCACTGGATGCCGAGATTGTGAAAGACGCTCCAGGCGGCATCTACCCCAGCGACCACTACTTCCTTTTTGCGAAGGTGGCATTTTAGCACTGTAACCAACCATATTTCACTACAGCTATGTATAAAAAAAAGTATTTGTTAGGCGTAGCCCTGACGATGCTTTCCCTTGCAGGGTGCAAACCTGACAATCCGGAGCCCGAACCGGAACCGCAAGAGCAGGCAGAGTCCAAGAAGGTTACGCTCACGGCCGAACATGTCGGTTCCAAAACCGTCATCGGCAATTACGACGGGAGCACCTATGCCATCTTATGGCAGGCTTCCGACGAACTCTGGGTATACTCCGCGGAGCAGAAAACCGGCAGCGGCGGTCGTTTCACTACCTCCGCCGGCAATCTGATCAATGAAGGACGGAGCGCCGATTTTTCCGGCATTACTCTTAACAAAGGCCCGTATGTCGCCGTCTATCCCTACTCTCTCGTTGCACCCGAATCCAATTATCAAAAGGTCATCGTGAAGGTGCCGCAGGAGCAGAGTTACACGAAAAACAGCTTTGGCAGAGACGCAAACATCAGCGCGGCGGCGTGGTCCAGCGGTACGCGCGTGGCTTTCAAGAGCGTGGCCGGAGCCATCCGACTGAGCCTGAAGGGTTATTCCAATGTGCGCAAGGTCGTGATTGCCGACAACGATCCGTCTTTCGCTCTCTGGGGCAACTGCGAAATCGTCCCTTCATCGGACGGCATTTCGTCAGTTGCCTGGACCAATACGTCGGATACCAGGAACCAGATAGTGCTGAACTGCGCCTCCGACGTCAGCCTCGATATGGAATCGGCTTCCGATTTCTACATGGTCGTACCGGAAGGCGCTTTCAGGCAGGGATACGTCTGTACCTTGCATGACGCCTCCGGATCCGTGGTAGAAAAGATAGAAGGCACTGCAGCGCCGGTTTCCCGCAATACGATAGTTCCTGTCCTGGGCGAACAGAATGCGTTTGCAAAAGGCTCGGGCACAGAATCCGACCCTTACGTCGTATCTTCTTCGAATGACCTCGCTCGCCTTGGCGTCCTCTGCTCCGGTTCCGCCGCAGACAAATTCCTCGACAAGTGCTACAAGCAGACTGCCGATATCGACATGCAGGGCGTCAGCATGCCTTGCATCGGAGCAGAGTCCGGCAAGGCTTTCAAGGGCATTTACGACGGCGGTGGTTTCACCATCAGGAACCTTGCGCCACTCCCCGCATCCGAAAAGGCGGCAGGTATGTTCGGCTATCTGTCCGGCGCAAAGATATCCAACGTTAAAGTGGACGGATACACCAACTCCGGAACCAATGGCGAGCAGGGAGTGATTGCGGGCCGCGCCGCCAACTCCACGTTCAGCAATATCTCAGTGAACGCGCAGGTGCAGTTTGTCAAGTGCGCCTGCGGCGGCATCGTCGGATACATGGAAGGCGGCAGTATTTCCGATTGCTCCGTCCAGGGTTTCATCCACGACGAGAAATATGGCGACTTCCAGGGTATCACCGTGGTGTCTGCCGTAGGCGGTATCGTGGGATGCGCCAGCAAGGCCGATATCACGAACTGTACTGTCAAGGGCAACGTCACCGCTGCCGGTGAGCAGCTTGGCGGCATTGCCGGCCAGCTTTCGGAATGCAACGTTTCCAAGTGCAAGGTGCTCGACGGCTCTACCGTTACAGGCGACAATTACTACGTCGGCGGCATTGCCGGAGAACTCCTCAATGGCGGTTCCATTACCGACTGCGAGGTACAGGCACACGTCATTTGCTGGTATCCCGGCGCAGCGGGCATCGTCGCATGGCTGCAGAGCGGCGACATTTCCGGTTGCGTGGTGGGCTCCAACGCCCTTGTGCGCACCGGACAGGACAAGGCCGGCGGCATTGTGGCTTATATTTATCATAAGAATACCGCCCAGACAGTCAACATCAGCGACTGCGCCGTTTATTGCGACGTTGCAGCGTCATATTCAGTCGGCGGCATTGTCGGAGAGTGCAATCCTACGCACAGCGACTCCAAAATCAATATATGGAACTGCGCTTACGTCGGCGGTGAGATCATCAATGCCGGTTATGCCAAGAGCCTGTGGACTATGATAGGAGGCCTTGTTGCATGGGCGCGCATGGGCGACTCTGCGGCCACGCTCAACATCGTTAACTGCTTCTGCAGCCCCTCTGCCATGCGCTGCGACTTCCCCCAGGCTACCGAGGTTGACCTGGGAGGCTTCATCGGCGAGCAGGGCGGCGCCAACGCAAGCGTGAACGTTATGGGATGCTATAACACGCTGGCTCCCGGCAACATGATCATCAACGGCAGCCAGACTATCCCCGGCGAATACTTCCAATACGGTGCGCTCGTTGGCAATCCCACCAAGACCAACTTCCAGGACGTCTTCTATGTGAACGGCCTCAATCCCCTGGGCAAAGCAAACAACGGCGAATACGTGCGTGTGACGGGAATGAGCAACAGGCTCATGACCGACGGTACGCTGATGAAGGCCCTGAACGATTTCCATGCCTCCTACAGCGGTCCTCTAAAGCTCAGGAAATGGGAGGCGGGATCCAACGGTCTGCCAATACTCGAGGGCATTGCAGCCAATCCTTCGCTCGGCAAGCAGAAAGCCTTGCGGGTCAGCCTGATCGGAGACTCGCTCTCCACCTTCGACGGATACGCTCCTCACGGATACCAGGCTTCCCGCGCTCCCAATGGCTACCGCTGCCACTACCCTACCAGCGACGGCAACGTCACATCGGCCACCCAGACCTACTGGTACATGCTCACATACGATTATCTGAAGAATGCGGTATGGGACACCAACCTCGCTTTCTCCGGAACTGCGACCACAAGGTGCACCAATACCGCCTATGCCGACAAGTACTGGTACGGACAGGACTTCTGCGCCCGATACATAGAGAACGGAGGCATGGGCTCGCCCGATATCGTGATAATCAACGGAGGCGCCAACGACTGGGCCCACGGCATCTACAACATCCTGGGCAACCAGAAACTCGAACGCTATCCGTCATCCACGCCTCACCGTCCCGACGATGCGGCGATGAATGCGGCCTACGCCGTCGCAGATGCCTGCAAGACACTGGAAGAGGCCAAGAAGCTTCCTGACGCCACATTCATCGAGGCCTACCTCAAACTCGTCCGCATGATCAGTCTCCAATACCCTTATGTCAAGATAATCGTGCTGATCCACGATACCCTGACGCCCGACGTCGAGGAATCCCTGCTGCACATTGCCGACCATTACGACAACTGCCGTGCGGTCGACCTCTACGCAGTCAACGGCTTCAACGACCTCGGATGGAACTTCGAATATCTGTCCAAGGGTTACCAGCCGAACATGCCCAAGCATGATTTCGACTGGAATTCGATAGTCACTACCGGCGACCTCAGACAGAACTGCAGCGATCACTACTCCGCCCAGGCGATGAAATTCATTGCCAACAAGATTTACACCGAACTCGGCAGCTGGCTCGAATCCTCTGCAAGCTATAACGAAGACGGAATGGGATCCATAGGTGATTATGGCAACAATAACGGACAATGGTGATGAAAACTAGATATTTACTTTCCATAATACTGCCTGCGGCTGCACTGCTGACCGCTTGCAATGTTGAAGTCGCAATGCCTTCGGAGGAGGTTTCCGGAGAGCTTGTGACTCTCGAGGCTACCATTGGTGAACCCGGAACGAGGATTCACTTTACCGCCGACCGTGACACCTATACCGAAACCCGTTGGGAAGCGGACGACTGCATCTGGGTGCGAAGTGACACCCAGCCTCTCTGGGAAGCAGGCGACTGCTTCAGGACAACGGTAGCCGATATCTCCTCCGACGGGCACTCCGCCAAATTCACCGGACGCACCCGCCGCGACGGAAAGCTCTGTGCGGTATATCCTTACCAGATGGTCAACGCTCTCTCCGGCAACGATGCCGTTCGGCTCGACGTTCCTGAAAGCCAGACGATCGTTCCCGGCGACTGCCCCAGGTACTCCAACGCCGCCGTTGCGTTCTGGGCAGACGGCGGAACCGGCTTCGCCATGAAGTACGTTTTCGGCGCACTGAAACTCAGCCTCAAGGGCGACGGTGTCAAAGTCAGCAGTTTCGAACTGATTGACGCAAATCCATCGTTCGCACTGTGGGGCACATGCGTAGTAACGCCCGATTATGAGGCAAAAGACATCAAGGAAATCAAAATGGAGGGAGAGGCAGCTGTCAACAAGCTCACCATCATTCCCCCTTCCGAGATTACTCTGGACGGCAATACTTACGAGTTCTATGTGATGCTGCCCGAAGGCGCCCTTTCTAAGGGATTCGTACTCAAGGCACTGGACGCGTCGGGCAAGACTGTTGCGCGCCTTATCACGGACAAGGCGAACACAATCGTTCGCGGTAAAGTCCTCAGGATGCCCGCCGCTGCCATGGAAACAGTCGTTCCCAGCGCCGGAGTCAACTTCGAGGGTTCCGGTGTGGCAGCGGATCCGTTCATCATTTCCACCCCTGAAGAACTCATCGGACTCGCCGATTACGTCAACTCCGAGGAGAACTATGCGGCATATGCAGACAAGGTTTACCGCCAGACTGTAAGTATCGATATGAGCGGCAAGGATTTTACGCCGATTGGCGCATACAAAGCCAGGCCGTTCAAGGGCGTTTACGACGCCGGTGCATTCACTATTTCCAATCTGTCCACGGCCGGTCTTAACAAGGATAATCCAGCCAGCGGTATCTTCGGATATGCCGAGAAGGCCAGTATAAACGGTATTATGGCTCGCGGCCGTACCAATACCGGGGCCTTCAACATGGTGGGAGGAATCGTTGGAAGTGCCAGTGAATGTAAAATTACCGATTGCCACCTCGACAGCAGCGAACTATCTGTAAAGGCCGATTACTGCGGCGGCATAGTCGGATCTGCGGTTAAGGGTTTAATCGATAACTGTATGGTCCTCAACTCTTCAGTAAGCGGCAATGAAGAGGTGGGTGGTCTTGCAGGCAAGCTGAATGGAACCGAAGTGAAGAATTGCGCATTTATGCAAAGTTCGGTCACCAGTGCCACAGACGACGTCGGAGGCATAGCCGGCTGGTGCGTAAGTTCGTGCACTTTCGACACCTGCCTGGTGCTTGATGGTATTATCAAAGCGAAGACCAACTATGCAGGAGGCATTGTCGGTCTGCTTGAAGCATCTGTCGTAAAAGGCTGTACCGTTAAAGGAACCACAACGGTTTCCGGCGAGAAGAACTGTATAGGCGGCATAGCCGGATACGCAAAAAAGGCGGTCGCATCCACCCTCGAAGGCTGCACGGTCAGCGGATCTACAAAGGTCAGTGGCGTGCAGAATATCGGAGGCATGATAGGCTGGCTCGACACTGGCACGCTGAAGGACTGTGTCCTTGGCGAGAAGGCCATGGTTTCCGGCTCAAGTGACGGTGTCGGTGGAATGGTAGGACGGGCCGTTTCAAAGAGCGGTACGGAGAACCTGTTCGACAATTGCTGTCTGGCTGGCGAGGCCGTAGTCGAAGGTGCCTACAGTGTAGGCGGAATCATCGGTTACGCCTATCCCGACTCCGGCGGCCCCGTCAACGTCATCAACTGCGGAGTACAGTCAGGAACGGTGCGCTCCCTATCCTGCGACACCGGAGCCGATCCGGCAAAGGGCGACTGCATGAGCGCAGGAATCGTGGGCCGCATGAGACTCAGCGACGCCGGAAGCATAGGCAGGATTGTAAATTGCTATGTGTACGTCAGCGGACTCCCCTGCGACCTTCAGATGGCTCATCCTTCATTGGGCGCTTTTATCGGTTATGGACACATTTCCGACACCGGAGAGATGCTGCTTCACAACTGCTGCACCAACCTGGGCAAGAACGACATCACCCTTGCCGGAGCGGTGATTGCGGATACCTCAGATGCATCGCAGGTAGGAGCCCTCTTCGGCAAACTGCCCAATTCCGCCGTCATCAAGGTCACGCATAACGTATATATGGACAATGGTCTCGGGATCGGCGTAACCGGCTCCAATACAGTTGTTTCGGACAACGAGAAGCTGTCCGGATCGGCATTCACCGACGGCGGTACCGCCCAGGCGCTTCTGAACGCCAATCTTTCCGGCACAGGATTTACCCTTCGGGAGTGGACTGTCGACGGCGACGGGCGTCCCGTTCTAAAGTAATTTCGGACTGCATTTCCAATCAAGCCGGCGGGTTTTCCCCTGCCGGCTTTTTTATTGCTTTTTTCGCGTTATTTGATTATATTTGAAAACTCAACGAAACCATTTATGCAAAACAAATTACAGGAACTCACCGAACAGCTTTACAACGAAGGTCTGGCCAAAGGACGCCAGGAGGGCGACCGATATCTGGAGGAAGCCAGGGCAAATGCATCCCGGATCGTGGAAGATGCAAAACGTCAGGCCGCGGAGATTGTCGGCAAGGCCGAGAAAGATGCGGCAGACCTCAGTGCCAAAGCCGAAGCAGACATACGCATGGCTTCAGCGCAGGCACTCCAGGCTACCCGTAAGGATATAGAGAACCTGATAGTCTCCAAGGCTGCCGCACAGGACGCCACGTCTGATCCGGAATTCCTCAGGAAGATCATTCTTGCCGTAGCAGGCAATTTCTCTTCCGAAAGCGGCGACATAGCCTTGGTGCTCCCCGAATCCCTTAAGGCGGAGCTTGAGCCATGGGTCAAGTCCGAGCTTGCAAAGGCTTTGTCAAAGCCTGTTGAAGCGAGCTTCTCCAAAAAGATCAGCGGCGGCTTCACCATTTCGCCCAAGGATGGCGGTTATTACGTCAGCTTCACAGACAAGACATTCGACGAGCTGATTGCAGAGTATCTTCGTCCAGTCACCAGAAAACTGCTCTTCGGTGAATAATTACGAATACATAATCGCTTCTCTGCCTGTTCCCGACGAGAGTGCCGGCAAACTGGATGCGGAATCCGTCCTGGCGGATATCAAGTCGCTTTGTTCGGAAACCGACAACAGGCTTATCGACCTGTTGCTGGACAGTTTCGATCCGGACAAGCTTGACGCCGCATTTTACGAGCGCGCGCTTTCGTCGCATAACGCCTTTATCCGGGAGTATCTCCGCTACGACCTCAGGGTGCGCAACGTCAAGGTTGAGTATATCAACCGTTCCCTGGGCCGCCAGGAGGGCATGGACGTCATGCAGGAGCCGGGAGGCGGCGATTTCGACGGAAAGGCGGAAGTGGACGATGTGCTGGAGCAGGGCGATATCCTTTCCCGCGAACGCGGCCTGGACAAGCTGATGTGGAACAAGGCCGACGAGCTTGTGCTCATGCATGTATTCGACCTCGACGTCATACTGGCATTTGTGGCCAAGATAAAGATTACCGACCGCTGGAACAAGCTCGACCCTCAGACCGGCCGAGAGCTGTTCCGCCGTCTTGTGGATGAAATAAGAAAAACACGACAATATGGCAACTAAAGGAAAAGTGACAGGCATTGTCTCGAATCTCGTGACTGTCCAGGTCGACGGCCCGGTGGGAGAGAATGAGCTCTGCCACATCAATCTGGGAGGAACGATGCTTCTGGCCGAAGTCATCAAGGTTACCGGCGACAAAGCCTCCGTACAGGTGTTCGAAAGCACCCGCGGCCTGAGGAACGGCGACGAAGTGACATTCCTCGGCAGGATGCTGGAAGCAAGCCTTGGTCCCGGCCTTCTGTCCGGTGTCTACGACGGGCTCCAGAACGACCTTACCACAATGGAAGGCGTATTCCTCAAGAGAGGCGAATATACCGATCCCCTGAACCACGAGACGCTTTGGGACTTCACTCCCCTGGCCTCCGCCGGCGACAAGGTCCGTGCTGCCGACTGGCTTGGCGAGGTACAGGAGGGCTGGCTGCCTCACAAGATCATGGTACCCTTCAGTTTTGCCGGAGAGTATACAGTCAAGAGCGTCGCTCCGGCAGGCTCATACAACATCGATACTACGATAGCCACCCTTGTTGCAGAAGACGGCGAAGAGCTGAAGGTATCAATGGTCCAGAAGTGGCCGGTCAAGGTTGCCGTAAAGGGTTATGTCGAGAAGCCGCGCCCGAGCAAGATAATGGAAACAGGCGTGCGCATCATCGACACATTCAATCCTATAGCCGAGGGCGGTACCGGATTCATCCCGGGGCCTTTCGGATGCGGTAAGACAGTGCTCCAGCACGCCATTGCCAAGCAGGGAGAGGCCGACATCGTGGTCATGGCCGCATGCGGCGAGCGCGCCAACGAGGTGGTGGAGATCTTCACCGAATACCCGGAACTGGTGGATCCGCATACCGGCCGCAAACTCATGGAGCGCACGGTTATCATCTGCAACACCTCCAACATGCCAGTGGCAGCCCGCGAAGCTTCCGTCTATACGGCAATGACAATCTGCGAATACTACCGGGCCATGGGCTATCGCTGCCTTTTGCTTGCCGACTCCACGTCCCGCTGGGCCCAGGCTCTGAGGGAAATGTCAAACCGAATGGAGGAGCTGCCAGGCCAGGACGCTTTCCCCGTCGACCTTTCCGCTATCATTTCGAACTTCTACGCACGTGCCGGACAGGTTGTGCTGAACAACGGCAAGACCGGCGCCGTCACATTCATAGGCACCGTCTCCCCTGCCGGCGGCAACCTCAAGGAGCCTGTGACCGAAAGCACAAAGAAGGCTGCGCGTTGCTTCTATGCGCTCGAGCAGAACCGCGCCGACCAGAAGCGTTATCCTGCAGTCAACCCCGTCGAATCATATTCCAAGTACCTAGAATATCCCGAAATCCAGAAGACCCTCGAGGAAACCGTTGAACGCGGCTGGATAGCCAAGGTGCTTGAGGCCAAGAACCTGGTTCGCCGCGGCAAGGAAATGGCCGAGCAGATCAACATCCTCGGCGACGACGGAGTCCCCATGAGTTATCACGAAGCATTCTGGAAGAGCGAGCTCATCGACTTTGCCTTCCTCCAGCAGGATGCCTTCGACGCTGTTGATTCCGTGTGCCCCATGGAGCGTCAGAAGTACATGCTCGACCTTATCCTGGGCATTTGCGCCAGGGACTTCGATTTCGATGATTACGAAAAGTGCCGCTCATATTTCAAGGAAATGATCAACGTGCTAAGGCAGATGAATTACTCCGAATACAAGTCGGCCGATTTCGAAAAGTATCTCTCGTCTCTTAACATACTCCTCTCGTAATATGGCAGCTAAAGCATACCAACGCATTTATACGAAGCTCCAGGCCATTACCAAGGCCACGGTGTCGCTCGACGCCAAAGGAGTTGCCAACGACGAGCTTGCCAGCGTGAACGGCAAACTCGCGCAGGTCGTGAAGACCAGGGGCGACCGTGTCACCCTTCAGGTTTTCTCGGGCACGGAAGGAGTCCCTACCGACGCCGAGGTGTCCTTCTTCGGAGCGCCGCCCACTCTCAAAGTCAGTGAGCAGCTGTCCGGACGCTTCTTCAACGCTTACGGCAAACCTATCGACGGCGGCCCCGAGGTGGAGGGAGAAGAGAGGCAGGCCGGCGGCCCTTCGGTCAATCCCTATAAGCGCCGCCAGCCCAGCGAACTGATTCCAACGGGCATTGCCGGTATCGACCTTAACAACACTTTGGTTTCAGGCCAGAAGATTCCTTTCTTCGCCGATCCCGACCAGCCTTACAACCAGGTTATGGCCGACGTTGCCCTCCGTGCCAAGGTTGACAAGATCATCCTGGGCGGAATGGGCCTGTCGAACGACGACTACCTCTTCTTCCGCCATGCATTCGAGAGTGCCGGCGCACTCGACCGCATAGTCTCGTTCGTCAATACCACCGAAGAACCTCCCGTGGAGCGCCTCCTCATCCCAGACATGGCACTCACCGCAGCAGAGTACTTTGCCGTCGACAAGAACGAGAAGGTATTGGTACTGCTTACCGACATGACGCTTTACGCCGACGCGCTGTCGATCGTCAGCAACCGTATGGACCAGATTCCTTCCAAGGACTCCATGCCTGGTTCGCTGTACTCGGACCTCGCAAAGATTTACGAGAAGGCCGTACAGCTGCCCGACGGCGGCTCAATCACAATCATTGCCGTGACCACCCTGAACGACGGAGATATCACCCATGCAATTCCCGACAATACAGGATACATCACCGAGGGCCAGATTTTCCTCCGTGCCGATTCCGACTCGGGTTGCGTCATAGTCGATCCTTTCCGAAGCCTTAGCCGACTGAAGCAGCTGGTGCAGGGCAAGAAGACCCGCGAAGACCACAGCCAGGTGATGAACGCCGGCGTGCGCCTGTACGCAGACGCCCAGAACGCAAAGACCAAGCTTCAGAACGGATTTGACCTTTCCGACTATGACCTGCGCTGCCTCGATTACGCCAAAGACTACGCAAAAGAGCTGCTCAGCATCGACGTGAACATTTCCATCGACGAAATGCTCGACACCGCCTGGCGTCTGTTCGCCAAATACTTCAGCCCCGCTGAAACCGGAATCAAGCAGAACCTCATCGATAAATACTGGAAAGCCTGATGGCAATCAAGTTCCAATATAACAAAACGTCCCTGACGAACCTTGGCAAGCAGCTTAAGGTCAGGCAGAACGCGCTCCCGACACTGAAGAACAAGGAGTCGGCGCTGCGCGTGAGCGTGATTACGGCCAAGGCAGAGTCGGAGGCACAGGCGGCCGCCCTCGAAGCCAAGCTCCGGGAATACGACTATCTGGCCGCCCTGTGGAACGAGTTCGAGCCTGGCCTCATCAGCATCAGCGACGTACACCTCAAGACAGTCAAGATCGCCGGCGTGAAAGCTCCGGCCCTGGACGGTATAGACTTCGACATCAGGCCTTTCAACGCTTTTGCCAAGCCCGCATGGTATGCCGACGGAATACGTATACTGAAGGAACTGAGCAAACTTGGCATTGAGTCCGAAGTCTCTGAGGAACGCCGCCGGGTGCTTGAATTCAACCGCAAGAAAACCACGCAGAAGGTTAACCTGTACGAAAAGGTGCAGATTCCCGGTTACCAGGAGGCCATACGCAAGATCAAACGCTATATGGAAGACGAGGAGAACCTCTCCAAAGCATCTTCCAAGATAGTCAAGACCCGTCACGAACAACAGGAAGAGGAGGAAGGCCTATGATAGTGAAGATGACCAGATACGATTTCATCCTTCCTTCCGCTTTTAAGGATGACTTCATCGACAGGCTTGCCGGTCTGGGCCTCGTGGATATAACCAGGTCTTCCAAACCGGTCGACATCCGTTCCCGGGAACTTCTCTCGGAAATCGAGAGCCTGAACGCCCGCATACGCATCATCGAAAGCGGCACTGACGACCGTCTTGCCGCGATGCGGGATGAAGGCGCCCGCTTGACCAAGGAGCGTGACGCCATCGTTCACTGGGGCGATTTCGACAGGGCCAAACTTGAATCTCTCGGCGTTCCCGTCAGGTTCTATTGCGTTCCCGAGAAGAAGTTCGACGCATCGTGGGTTGAGAACTATCCCCTGCAGGAAATAGACCGCTCCCATGGCAAAGTATGGTTCGTAGTCATTGGAGGCGATTCGTTCCCCGTTACTCCCCTTCCGGCTCCGTCACATTCTCTTGGAGAAGTCGAATCTCTTATTAAAGAGAACGAAGAGGCCGCCGATGAATACGCAAAAGAGCTCGAAGAAAAACGCGGATTGATTCCCGGACTGCGCGAACAGACTGAATCCCTCCGCTCGGAACTGAATATCTACCTGGCAGGGGTTGCCGGCGAATCGGCGGCGGACAATGCCCTCACTGTCTACGAAGGCTTCGCCCCGGCAGCCGACAAGGAGCGTCTGGAAAAGGCTTTCGACGAATTGGACTGTGTATGGCTCAGTGCTGATGCGACACTTGAGGACAATCCACCTATCAAGCTGAAGAACAATTGGTTCGTCCGCATGTTCGAGCCCCTTACTGATATGTATGGAAGGCCTGACTACAATGAGTTTGACCCTACTCCGTACATCTCTGTATTCTTCCTGCTCTTCTTCGCCATGTGTATGGGTGATGCCGGTTACGGCCTGCTGCTGGTTATCGCCGGCATACTGCTGCGCAAGGTGGCGAGTTTCCGGAGCCTGGCTCCCCTGGTGACCACGCTGGGTGTCGGCACCTTTGTCGTCGGCATCGTGATGCACACATTCTTCGGCGTCGACATCTCCACGCTTCCGTGGATCCCTTCATGGCTAAAGGCAGTAATGATTACCGGCACGATTGCCGGATTCGAAGCACAGATGGTTCTGTCGCTTGTTATCGGCGTTATCCATCTATGCCTTGCCATGATAGTCAAGACTGTGTATGCCACCCGCAACCGTGGTTTCCTTGGCTCCCTTGGCGTATGGGGATGGACATTGCTGATTGTTGGCGGAGTCGTTGTCGGCACGCTTGCCATATTCAGTTTGCTGCCTCCGAATGTTACAAAATGGATTATCATCGGTCTCGGAGTCGTATCCGCCCTTGGCATTTTCCTGTTCAACGACATCAACCGCAATCCACTCAAGAACATAGGTTCCGGCCTGTGGGAAACGTATAACACAGTCACAGGCCTCCTTGGCGACGTACTCAGTTACCTTCGTCTCTACGCCCTCGGCCTTGCTGGCGGCATGCTTGGAAAGGCGTTCAACGACATTGCATCCATGACGCTGGGCGACGGATCGATAGGCCCCGGCTGGTTCTTCTTTGCCCTTATCCTTATAGTGGGACACGCCTTGAACCTTGCCATGTGCTGCCTCGGCGCCTTCGTGCATCCGCTGCGACTCAACTTCCTTGAATTCTTCAAGAATTCGGGATACGACGGCAAGGGACGTGCCTACCAGCCTGTAAAGAAATAAGATACAAACAAATAAAAACCAAACGATTATGAACGAAATTCTCGGTTATCTCGGACTCGGACTGATGCTCAGTCTGGCCGGCATCGGCAGCGCCTTCGGAACCACCATCGCAGGCAACGCGGCCGAGGGAGCACTTAAGAAGGCCCCCGAAAAATCCAGCAGCTATCTAATCCTTTCGGCGCTTCCCGCCACACAGGGCATTTACGGCTTCGTGGGATTCTTCATGTGGCTGCTCGTCTATAAGTTCGACTTTGCAGCCAATGGCCCCATCCTCTTCGGCGTGGGCCTTGGAATGGGACTCGTTTGCCTCTTCTCCGCGATACGTCAGGGGCAGGTCTGCGCAAACGGCATTATAGGCATCAGCCAGGGCCACGATGTACAGACCAATACGCTGATCTACGCCGCACTGCCTGAATTCTATGCAATTCTCGGTCTGGTCGGCGCACTCATGCTTACACTCGCAATCTAGAAAAAGGATACGGAGCCACCCCCTTCAGAGGACGTTACCCCAAATCTTAAGTCCTCTGAAGGGGGTGGCTCCGTATCTCAATCTTACTTTGTCTGGTCGAATGTGAATGCCTCCCAGGGCAGTTCGGCATCCTTGCCTTCGTCGAGCACTGCGGCTGCGTGTCGCAGCATCGGATACAGGCTCAGGTCAGCCTTGCCCAACTCGGCTTTGCGCACCATTGCAGCATACACGCGGCGGGCGACCACAAGGCTTTCCAGGGTTACACCGGCAAGGATATCCAGCGCCTCCTCATATGTCTTGCCCTCTCCGAGCAGAATGCCGATCTTTCGTGTACGGCCTCCGTACACTGTAACGTAAAGGTCGCCGATGCCTATGTTCTCGCAGTCCCTGCTTGCTCCCTGCATCTCCAGCAGATAGCGCATTTCCTTGACGGCCTGATAGAAGGCGGCCGCCTGTGAATTGTAGTGCAGCCCCGCGTCCGCGCCATGGTGGCGGTTCACAAGGCCGATGGTCATGGCTACCGCAAGCGCATAGCCGTTTTTCAGCGCCACGGCACTCTCCAGACCCTCCACGTCATTGGTTAAGGAAATGTGGTAGTATGAGGTCTGCATGGCCTCTTTCATCATTTTGATGGTGGCAGTATCCTTGCCGCAGAAGGCAACCTCCGTCTGGTCGTGGAATACCAGTTCATAGCTCGTACACGGGCCGCCGATGGCGCAAATCTCACGATTTATGCCCTTCTTTGCAAGCTCCCTCTTCCAGTACTCAGGATATGAAATGAGGGTACCGTCTTCGAGATTGATAAGGCCCTTTGTCACAGAAAGGACAGGCACCCCGGGATCAAGTTCGCTGAGGACGTTCTCGAGGAACCAGTCCACGCCGAACGAGCTTACTCCGCCAATCACGAAATCGGCGCCTTTGACAGCCTCTTTCCAGTCTTCGAAATAAAAATACTTGACGCCTTTCGGGAAAGGAATGTCGAACTTCAGGTGTTGGTTGTTTTTCTTGCAGTTGTCGATGATTTCCTTATCCAGAGGAGTACCGACAAGGCGCACGTCGTTGCCGTTTTCGAATGCGGGGAATGCAAGGGCGGAGCCCATCATTCCTGAACCGATAATAGTGATTGTCTTTGGCATCAGTTATTGTTTTTTGTTGAATTTCATCAATGCATAGCCATGCGGCGGAGCCTCGATGGACGAGCCTGTGCTGACGAGTCCGGCCGCATGGCGGAATTCGTCGGGGAAAGAGATTGCAACGCTGGCGCGTGAGCTTCCGAAATTGCAAAGCACCAGCCATGCCTCGTCATCGTCGTATCTTGCAAATACGAAGTGCCGGTCCGGATCGAACCCTTCAGTGCCTGCGTTGCAGTAGCAAAGGTCCCACGTGGCACCGTTCCGGAACACGGGACGCCTTGCAATCGTAAGCAGTTCCCTGTAACTTGAGAGAACCTCGTTTCGCGCAGGCGGAAGTGATGCGCCCTTATATACAAGTTGCGACAGATCTGAAACACCTGCCGGAGTGGACCAGTCGAATATCGACGTACGACCGTTTCCGCTTTCGGAGGCATCCTCCCCTACTTCCTGGCCAAAATATAGCATGAACGAAGCAGTATTGAACAGTAGCGCAAAAGCTATTGCCGCCCATGCGGCATCGGGATTGCCGGCGAACTGCAGGGATGACAGTCGCTGCTCGTCATGATTCTCCAGGAAATTAAGCATGCTGGGCTGCATGCCTCCGAGGAACTGCCAGTTCCAGGTCAGTTCCCTTGCACTTCTTCCATTCTGGATGATATCTCGCAAGATATCGTAAGCGCCCGATTTGTCATATAACAGATCGAACCCCGAATCCAGATACCGGCCGTAGTTCTCCCGCCCGTACACTTCGGCCATAAACAGTATGCCGGGGAACTCCGGACGCATGGCCTTGATAATATGTCCGAGCTTGTCCGAAGGCACCAGTTCCACCATGTCGCAGCGGAATCCGTCAACACCAGTTGCGGCCCAGAAACGCAGGACATCAAGCATTTCGCCAGGCGTGCGTGGGTCATTCCAGTTCACTTTCCGCGTATCGGTCCAGTCACCGTCGTGCCAGCTGAGAACCGGAATGGAGCCTGCGTAATCGGCGGCGACATGATTGGGGATGAAATCTATCAGGCATTTCATTCCGCAGTCATGAGCCCTGGCCACCATGGCCTTGAACTCGTCGATGCGGGATGCAGGATTGACGGCCAGATAGGGATTGACGTCGAACCAATCCGTCACCGCGTAGGGCGACCCAGGGTTACCCTTGACGAAATCCTTGCCAGTAGCGTGACGTGGAATGCCGGTAAACCAGATATAATCAACCCCAAGGGAGCGGAGATAGCCGAACGCCGGTTCATCCCAGTCGGAGAACCGTCCGCTGCCCCACAGCCTCGGCAGAACTTGATAAATTATCTTCTTTCCTTGCATCAGAATGGATAGCCAACGCCGAAATGAATCGCACCTCCGCTGGAACCGAGCCAATCCTTAGGTTGCACCCAGCAGTTGCCGTCCGTATACATCTGCCATTCTTCTTCAGACCATCTCCACAAACGGCTCGGTTCATAGATTTTCATTCCATAGTCCAGTCGCAGAAGAATGAAGTCGAGGTTAAGCCTCAACCCTATGCCCCAGTCCATGGCGACGGTACGGATGAAGTCTCCGAAATTTTTATATGTGTCGCGGAAATCTATGTATTCCCAGATGTTGCCAGCCTCGGCGAACAAAGCGCCTTCCAGTTTCCAGAAAAGCTTCTGGCGGAATTCGGCGTCGAGTTCCATCTTGATGTCTCCCACCTGGCTGGGTATTGAAAACATGCCATAAAGTTCGCTGTCTCCCGGGCCGAGAGTCCTGGCCTGCCAACCGCGCATGCTGCTGGCGCCACCGACGTAAAACTGCTTTTCGTAAGGTATGGCAGCGGATGATCTGCCATATCCATGCCCTGCTCCCGCCGACACTCTGAGCGCCAGCGATGATGAGGGAGAGAATCTGACCGTTCTTCCAAGATCCAGGGCAGCGCGGATATATTGTGAATAATACAGACCGAACAGTGTCTTGCAGCCGTATTCGTCCAAAGGAAGAATAGGATTAAGCAGAGAAAGCGTGTTGCCGGCAACGTCAAAGACAAGACGGGCATATCGATACGATCCCTTGGGAATAACGCTGGCATCTGTTGTCCAGTACAGCTGACCGCCAATTCCCGCATCGATATCATCTTTAAACAGATGCCAGAGTCCCGACTGATACAGGGAGCTTTCAAAGACCTTGGACATACTGCTTACCTTAATAACAGTAGCCCTGAAAGGATAGAACTGATAGAAAAACGAATCGTCGTTGCCCGTATAGCCGAAGGATCCGGATGCAATGAAGCGTTCGAACTCTGGTCGGTTCTGATAATTGAAAGAAGCCTGGACTTCGGTCCTGGGAATATTGTGGCCCTTGAATGCGCTGTATGGAATGCCAAGGAATCGGGGCAGGCTCAGGCTGCCGTTTATACCGAACTCGTTAGCCCTCGTGCCGTCGTCATACTTCCTCTGAAAGTTTCCGCTGAACCCAAGGGACAGCCATTCTCCTCCGTGAAAAATGTTCTTGTGATAGAAACTGAGGTTGGGAGAGATACCCATGAGGCCGCCGGAATTCGTGGACGCTTCGAAATTGAACTTGACTCCTAACGGCTTGCTTTCGCTCATGGTGATGCGGCAGTCTACGGTCGCGCTGTCGGAAGGAGTCATCTCGATCCCCACGTTATTGAACAAGCGCAGGGCGGTCAGCCTGCTGTAACTGATGTTGGCCTGCGTCTCGCTATAGAGGTCGCCTGGGCGTATGACATTTACGCTGCGAAGGACGTCTTCTCTGAAATCGATATCGGCGGCATGGTTTATCTGTACCTGGCCGATATGATACTTTACAAGCGGCGAAGCGTTGGATGCAGGTTCGTTACGGGTATATTCGCGGATCTGGTAAATAAGTTTATTCCTGCTGCCCAAGGTGTCGGCTTCGAAGAAATAATTGTTCTTGCTTAAGTCGTAGTATCCCCTGTCGCGGAAGTAGGAAGCGCTGCGGGCGCTTTCCGACTCAAGCACCTTTTCCGACAGCCAGTCGCCTTCCTTGACCAGTATGTTCCTGGCGTCGGCTTCGAATTCCTCGGCAAACTCCCCGTCCGGCACCCTGAATTCTATGGTGTCGATGCGGGAGCGCGTACCAGGTGTTACATAGTACGTAACCCTTACGTTCTTGCCGATGGTATCGATTTTCGGGAAGACTTCGGAGTTATAGTACCCAAGGTAGTCGAGGTGCCGGATAATGTTTTCCTGCGAACTGGCCACCTGGAAGCCGTTGAATACCACAGGAGCCTTGCCAATTTTGCGGAGGGCGTTGTTGAACCAGTCGTTCTTTGCAGGATTTGACCAGTTGTAAATCCACCCCAGAATGTACGAATTGTTGGCCTGCTGCTTGATATAGGAGCTGACGTCGGAAGAGCTCAGGCCGTCGGCGTCACCATCGAATTTGACCTTGTTTGCCTCAAGGCGGTATTCGTCCTCTGCCAGGAGGCGCGTGTTACTGCACGAAGAAAGCAGCGCCAGGACAGCAGCGCAGACAAGTAAAGACAATGCAGATCCGGCTCTCATCCCCTCCTCCTGAATTCTGAAAGTGTTATTGCAGTCGCAGCGGCCACGTTCAACGATTCTGCGGTGCGCCCCTTTGCAAAAGACGGGATAAACAGCCTTGAGCTCACGAATTTCGCCACTTCTGCGCTTATGCCGTTAGCTTCATTGCCCATGATTACCAGACCCTCGGACGACAGCCCCAGGGAATATATGTCGTCACCGTCGAGGAACGTGCCGTAGACCGGCATGTCGGCGGCCCTGAAGCGGCGGCAGATATCAGGCAGGTCGCTGTAAACGGCGTGAACCCTGAAAACCGAGCCCATCGAAGCCTGGACAACCTTGGGATTGAAGATCTCGACGCTGTCCGGAGATGCGAAAACGGTGGAGACGCCGAACCAGTCGGCGAGACGCAGGATTGTGCCCATATTGCCAGGATCCCTCACGGAATCCAATCCCAGATAGAGGCCGCGTTCAAGGACAAGGCCCCGTGGTGCAGGTTTCTCCACTACGGCAAGTACCGGAGAAGGACTGCTCAGCTGAGACATTCTTTCCATGGCTTCGGCCCCGACCTCATCCATACGGTAAACTGCGTTTACGCGAAAACCCGATGTCAAGGCCTCTTCGACCATCTTTTCACCTTCAACCACAAACTGGCCGAATTCGTCGCGGAATTTCTTTTCCCGCAACGACCTGACTCGTTTGATTTCGGCATTGGTGAGCATATCTCCAAATTTTATTGCAAATTTAACAATTAATTGTTAAGTTTGCGAAAACACTTTTTTAAATAATCAGAAATGGGAAAATTTGTCATCTCTCTCAGAAAGAACGGAGAATTCCAGTTTAACCTGAAGGCCACCAACGGCCAGGTCATTCTCACCAGCGAAGGCTACACCACCAAGGCAGCTTGCCTTAACGGCGTAGAGTCCGTTAAGAAGAACGCACCCGTCGAGGAGCGCTTCGAAATCAAGGTTGCCAAGAACGGCAAGCCCTTCTTCAACCTCAAGGCCTCCAATGGCCAGGTAGTCGGCTCCAGCCAGATGTACGCTTCCGAGCGCACCATGAAGGCCGGCATCGCTTCCGTTATGAAGAATGCTCCCGAGGCACCCGTAGTGGAGGAACTCGACTAGGATTCTCTGAAAAAGTGAAAACAAAAAGCCGGCCCGGAGGGTCGGCTTTTTACATTATGTGATAACGTGCTAAAGCATGTAAGAGACACCGACATGCAGATTGGCACGGTTGGCGTTGCTGTCGACCCCGCGCATGACGTTCAACAGACCATAGTCGTAGCCAGCGTTGATGCTGAATTTGCCGAATCCGAATCCCAGACCGCCGCCAAGATACAGGTTGAAGCGGTTGAATCCTGAATCTCCTGCATAATAGTCCTTTGTATTGGTGCTCGACCCGGAAATGATTCCGCTTGTCGTCGTGTCGGTCTTCACCTGGGAGATAATGCCAATCTGCGCGGTAGGGCCAGCATAAGCAAAGATCCTGGCGCCGCCGGAAAGTTCCAATCCGTACTTGAGATATGCAGGAACATTGACGGCGAGTTCTGTAAAGGTGGACTTGGAACTGCCGCTGATAATCCAGAAGTCTCCGCTTGAGGTACCGGTGGAGGTAATCATGGAAAGATATGCTCCGGGAACAAAGCTGAGACCTTTGACGGCGGTAACGCCCATTTCCACAGAAGCGCCTGCGTAGAAACCGTTCTGCGAATCGGAGGAAGATGCAGACTTAAGGGAACTGTTGACGTAGCCGGCGCCGGGGATGACCTGCGCGAATGTCGGGGTGGCAAGCACCAGGGCGGCTAAAAAAATTGCTATTCTTTTCATTTCAAATATGTTGTTGAAGTTTTACCAGTTAAGAATCCGTTTGAAATCATACGCCTCGGGATCTGCTACATACTTCTTCGCTGCCTCATAGTCGGCGGGAGTGATATAGTGGCAGATATGCTCGTAATAGTTCTTGGCTATGCCGGAACCGATCTCGACGCGGCGCGGAGGAATCTTGCCCTCGGCGTTCTGCAGGTCATGCAAGTAGAGGGGTGATGCATTGCCGAACGCATCGACATACACCATGCATCCGGTCTCGCCCTTGCGGAAGAGCTCGTAAACGCCCATTGCAAGTTCGGAACAATAGCTGAGGTCGTATGCTATTGGATCCTGGCAGCGGACGTCGTAGCCGATTTCCACGGGACGGGTCTTAACCTTCATGCCGACCTTCTTGAACTCCTTCTCGAGAAGTTCGTTGAAGAGGACGGCCTTGCTGATCTTGCCGAGTTCGGGATGGCCGTGCTCATCGTAAGTCATGTGCACGCCGGCAGCTTTGATGTCGTCTGCGGAGAGGTCGTGGAACACGCCTTCAGCTACGACGACAGTACCATAACCGATACCGAGAATCTTGCGCTTGATGATGGCGGAGAGAGTAAGTTTGATTATCTTGTCGATGGTGATCTCTGTCTTGTTGAACATCTCGGGAATGATGGTCATAGGGCAGTGGGTGGCTTCGCCGATACCGAGGGCAAGGTGTCCTGCGCTGCGGCCCATGGCGCTGATCAGCAGCCAGTTGCCGGAAGTGCGCGCATCCTCGTAAATGGTGCGGGCGATGTGGGCGCCCTCCTGCTTTGCGGAGTTGAATCCGAAGGTCGGAGTGTTGTTGGGCAGAGGCAGGTCATTGTCGATGGTCTTGGGAACGTGGATGTTCGCTATGGGGTATTTCTTTGCCTCGAGGAATTTGGCGATGCGGTTTGCGGTGGATGCAGTGTCGTCGCCGCCGACGGTCACAAGGAGCTTGATGTTGTTCTCCTGGAAGAGCTCCAGGTTGAAACGCTGCTCGAAATCCTCGTCGGTGGGTTTGAAACGGCTCATCTGGAGGTAGGAACCACCCCTGTTGAAATATGCGTCAGCCTTGAAGAAATCGATGTCCTCGGTGCGGGGCGTCTTGCTGAAAAGACCGCTGTAACCGCCGTGGAGGCCGATGACGCGATAGCCGTTGGAAAGGAAAGTCTTGGCGACAGAGCATACGACGGTGTTCATGCCCGGAGCAGGGCCGCCGCCGCAAAGGATGATAATTGAATCTTTCATATTGTAATAATAATTAACCTTGCTTTGGAGCATACAAATATAGCAATAATCCCGGAAAAAGCGTATATTTGTAAACTTATATGTACGCACGCGCACATTATGGACAGAGCCGACGCAAAACAAAGAATACTGGAACTCCGGGGCATACTGGAAGAAAACAGCCGCAGGTACTACGTTGACAACGCGCCAACGATGAGCGACCAGGATTTCGACTTCCTGATGCATGAGCTGGAAGCCCTGGAGGCCGAGTATCCTGAATTCGTATCTGCAGACTCCCCCACCCAGCGCGTAGGCAGCGACCTCGACACCGGATTCGTCAAGCGCGCTCACCGCTTTCCAATGCTTTCTCTTGGCAACACGTACAGCATTTCCGAGATCGAAGATTTCGCCGCACGGGCCGACAAGGCTCTGGAGAGCGGATTCACCTACTGCTGCGAGCTGAAATTCGACGGCACCGCCATATGCCTCACTTACAGGAACGGCAGGCTAGTGCAGGCACTCACACGCGGCGACGGGGTTCAGGGCGACGACGTTACTGAAAACGTACGGCATATATCAAACATCCCCCAGAAGCTCCATGGTGACTACCCTCAGGAATTCGAAATAAGGGGCGAAATACTCATGCCTTACGCCTCGTTCGAGGCATTGAACGCCGAGCGTGAAGACATAGGCGAAGCGCCTTTCGCCAATCCCCGCAATGCTGCCTCCGGCTCCCTCAAGCTCACCGATCCCGATGAAGTGGGGCGACGCGGATTATGGTGTACACTGTATCACATCCCCGCCCAGAGCGTGCCGTTTGACACTCATGACGAAGCCTTGACCAAGGCGGCTTCATGGGGGCTGCCGGTTTCGGACAAGCGCCGTCTCTGCCATAACATCGACGAAATCAAGGAGTACATCGACTATTGGGACGGCGCGCGCGCCGACCTTCCTTTCGCCACGGACGGAATCGTAATCAAGATCAACGAGCTTTCCGCCCAGCGTGCGCTCGGATACACCGCCAAATCCCCCAGATGGGCGGTAGCCTATAAGTTCAAGGCGGAGCAGGCCTGCACCCCTCTTCTCAGTATCGACTATCAGGTAGGCCGCACAGGTGCAGTCACCCCCGTGGCCAACCTGGCTCCCGTTCAGCTGGGGGGTACGGTGGTCAAACGCGCCACTTTGGTGAACGAAGACCAGATTGCCTCACTCGACATACGCATCGGAGACTCCGTGTATGTTGAAAAGGGCGGTGAAATCATTCCCAAGATTACCGGCGTCAACCTTGATCTCCGGCCTGCAGGAGCCGTTCCGGTTGCGTTCCCGGAACGCTGCCCCGACTGCGGCACCCCCCTTGTCAAGCAGGAAGGTGAGGCCAAGTGGTTCTGCCCCAACAGGGACGCCTGCCCCACTCAGATAAAAGGACGCATAGTGCATTTCATCGGCCGCAAGGCCATGAATGTGCAGGCAGGAGACGCTACCGTCGACCAGTTATACGAAGCCGGCCTGGTCCGCACCCCCGCCGACCTTTACGACATAAGCATGTATCAGCTGATGAGTCTCGAAGGGTGGCAGGAAAAGGCTTCACAGCGTTTCCTCGACAGCCTTCGCAAAACTGTGGAAGTTCCTTTCGAAAGGGTTCTCTTCGCTCTTGGCATCAGATTCGTAGGAGAAACCACCGCACGCGATATCGCCCGTCATTTCGGAAGCATCGACGCCATTGCCCGTGCAGAAAAGGAGCAGTTGCTCGAAGTGCCGGAAGTGGGCGAAGTTATTGCTGGCAGCGTATATGAATACATGAGGAATGAGAAACATCTGGCCGAGATAGAGCGCCTTAAGGCCAAAGGGCTGCAGTTCACTGCCAAAGATTCGGCAAGCGCATTGTCTGGTGCACTGGAGGGCAAGACCATAGTGATATCCGGCAATTTCAGCATTTCCCGAGACGCCATGAAAGAACTGATTGTGGCACACGGCGGCAAATGCGCTTCCGGGGTCAGCGGCAGCACCTCCTTCCTCCTTGCAGGCACCAAACCGGGGCCGGAGAAACTGCGCAAATGTGAGCAGCTGGGTATCCCCGTGAAAAATGAGGAAGAGTTCCTAGCCATGCTTCCCGTACCGGTCCAGCCGCAGCAAGAAACCGAACTGACTTTGTTCTGACGACATGGGAAAACTGAAGGACTTGTTTACAGACCGCATTTGGTCACTCGATACCGAACGTATAGCGACGGTTTCCAAAGGCTATGCCCGTCTGGTCACTTTCGTGAAGCTCATACGCATCACCATCAACACCTTTGCCGAAAACAGGATGGGATTCCAGTGCGTTGCCCTGAGTTATTTCGTGACCCTCTCCCTGATTCCCCTTCTGGCGTTCATATTCGCCGTAAGCGACGGTCTCGGGCTGAGCGATTATATCCAGAACCTCGCCCTTGCGCTCTCAGCAGACGTCGATATCAGTCTGCTGTCGCTCATCCAGGAGAAGGCCGGCAACATCATCAATATCGCCAGTAGCGGCGGCGTCGGGATCGTGTCTGCACTCATGTTTCTCTGGGCCATCCTGTGGATGATGTTCCAGGTGGAAAGGGTTTTCAACAACGTGTGGGGCATACGCAAGATTCCCCGCAAGCTTTACAAGCGCTTCGGTTTTTATTTCCTCGTGCTGTTGCTCATCCCCTTCCTGATCATCATCTTCGGTGCCGGAATCGCATATTATTCCAACTTCTACAAGCTGGTGGGTCTCGACCTGTCGGAACTTCGCTTCCTGCCAAAATTGCTGGGTTATGTAACATTCTATATCATTGCCACGCTTACGCTCTCGGCAATGTATAAATACATTCCCGCAACCGAAGTCAAGTACAAATGTGCTCTCAATGCTGCTGCCGTGGATGCTTTGGCGTTCGTGATTTTCCAGTTCCTGTACCTCGAGACCCAGGTCTTCGTCGCTCGTATGAACATGGTTTACGGAGTGCTTGCCGCTATTCCTCTCTTCCTTATCTGGCTGAATTTCAGCTGGCAGATAATCATCTACGGAGCGGAGCTGACTTACAGCTTCCAGAACGTCAAGAATTACGGTCTTAAAGAAGCAAGGGATATCTGATATGAATGCACTGCTGAGACGGGAATACGATTCGCTCATGGAACTCGCGGGCACCCGCTGCCGCGACTCCGAGGAGCTGTCCATGGTCAGCAAGGCCTTCGAGATGGCCGTTGATGCACATGGAAACGCTTGCCTTCACTCCGGCGAGCCCTACATGGTCCGTGCGGCCGAAATAGCCCAGATTATTGTGACCAAGGTGGGACTTGGCTACAAGTCTATATGCGCGGCATTGCTGTATGAAGCAGTCATGCTTACCGACCTGTCCATCGATACGGTACGCTCCCTGTTCGGCGATAAGGTGGCCGGCCTGATCGAGGGCCTGATAAACATGAACAATGTGCTGGAGGTCGGCAGTCCGGATTCAATGGACGACACTGATTCCGAAACGCAGAAGGCTGAGAGCTTCAGGCGCGTGCTATTGTCGATAGGCAATGACATCCGCGTGGTGCTGATCAAACTGGCAGGCCGTCTCTATGTCTGCCGTCACATCAGCCAGGAAACGGACAGCGTCAGGAAGAGCCTGCTGACGGAAACGATGGACATCTTCATCCCTCTCGCCCACAGGCTCGGTCTCTACAGCATCAAGTCGGAACTGGAAAACATCTGGCTCAGGCATATGCAGCCCCGCGCCTACGAAGACATTGAGAACCGGCTCGAAAAGGATTCCTCGGAGAGAATCCGTCAGCTCGATGAATTCATCGAACCAATCGCCGCCGCTCTCGGCAAAAAGGGATTTGTCTTCGAAATCAAGAAGCGCGTGAAGACTCCTTACTCCATCTGGCACAAGATGAAGACCAAGCATGTGCCATTCGAGCAGATTTACGATCTTTACGCCGTTCGTATCATCTTCGAGCCTTCTGCGCTCCCCGGGGCATCCGAGCGCGACCAGGCTTTCAGCATTCTCTCCACCCTGACCGGTCTGTACAAAGACAATCCAAGCAGGATGCGTGACTGGATCGGAGAACCCAAGAACAACGGCTACGAAGCGCTTCACTGCACCCTGATGAGCAAATCCGGATTCTGGGTTGAAGCTCAGATCCGCTCCCGCAGGATGGACGACATAGCCGAGAAGGGTATTGCCGCCCATTGGGCGTACAAGAATGACGGATACCTTTCGGAGTCCGATTCCACGATGGACAACTGGCTGACCAAGATTCAGGAGATTCTCGGCAGCGACAATCTGAATTCCCTGGAGCTCCTCGACCTGATCCAGGAAGACATCGTCACCCGCGAAGTTGTCGTGTTCACACCCAAAGGCGACCAGAAAAGCATTACCAAGGGGTCGACGGCTCTCGACTTCGCGTACAAGGTTCACACAAAGGTCGGCAACCATGCGATTGCGGCAAAGATCAACATGCGCCTTGCTCCCCTGTCGCATGTGCTGAAATCCGGCGACCAGGTGGAGATAATAACAGCCCGCAAGGCCACTCCTAAGCTTGAATGGCTCACCTTCCTCCATACCCGGAGCGCCAAGCACAAGCTCTTGGACTGGATACGTGCCAACGATACCTCGATGCTGGCCGAAGCCGAAAAGATGCTGGCAAAGGAGAGCAACGTTGCTGTAGAAAGGGCCAGGATTCCTCTCATGATCAGCCTGCAGGGCATAAACCGGCCCGGCCTTCAGGAAGAAATCGAATCCGCACTCAAACGAATAGACGGCATAGAGGATGTCGTAATAAGTGACTTATGATCAAGCGTTTCCTACCATTGATAATAGCCGCGGCGATTTTTCTGCCCATGATATTCGTCCACTCGTGCGCCAACACCAAGCAGGCGCCCACGGGTGGCGACAAGGACACTATTCCGCCGCTGATAATCGATATCAATCCTCTGCCCGGAGCAGTCAACGTGCCAGTTCGCGGGACCAAGATAATGTTCCGTTTTGACGAGTACGTCACCATCAAGGACCAGAAGAACATTTTCCTCTCGCCACCACAGGCCAAAGCCCCCAAGGCGCGCATCAAGGAGAAATACCTGGTGGTCAGTTTCGAGGAGCCGCTGGATTCCAACACCACCTATACTCTCAACCTGACCGACGCCCTCGCCGACAACAACGAGGGGAACAAATTCCCGGGCTATACTTACGTGTTCTCCACCGGGCCTACCATCGATTCCCTGTTGCTGACAGGCGTGGTGCAGGACTGCAATACCTTGCGCCCGGTAAAGGGTGCGACGGTGCTGCTCTACAAGGACCATTCAGACTCCGCGGTATTCCTGAAACGTCCCTACGCCGCCATCAAGACGGACGACTGGGGATACTTCTGCCTGCCTTATCTTGCGGATACCACTTACCGTCTGTACGCGATAAAGGACGAGAACAACAACAATATCTACGACCCGGACAATGAGATTGTCGGATTCGTGGATTCCCTGGTGAGGCCGGTGGTAGTCGTCAACGACACCCTTCCGGAAATGCTCAAATACGACATGCTGGACACGCTCATGTGCGAAGCCAGGCGTGTCGACTACAAAATGCGCCTGTTCCGTGAAAAGCCGTCAAAACAGTTCCTCGTAAATAAAGTACGCACAGCGGACAGGGCGGCGTATGTCACGTTCATGGCGCCTTATGCGTGGATAGACTCACTCTGGGTAAGAGGATACAGGGCCGACCAGGTCATTACCCAGTTCAACATACTCCAGGACAGTCTGGAGATTTGGGTGAACAGCCGCAAACCGGCGCCTGACACCCTTCATCTGTTCGTAAATTACCGCAAGACCGACAGTCTGGGACTTCTGAAGCCTGCGCTCGAGCACGTGCGTCTTCCCATGCCGGAAGGCAAACGGGTACTCCAGAGAATGACGCGCAAGAGCATCAAGCATGAAGACACCACCTGCGTCTTCAAGCTGGACGTGTCTCCTGAAACCGTGGAGCAGAACGGTTTCGAACTGGAATTCAACTTCCCTATCATCTACGAGAACTTCGATTCCGTGGATTTCCGTTACCGCAACCCCAAGCAGAAGGAATTCACCGGATCCTTTACCGTCGAGCGCGACACTGCTAATCTGCGCCGCTACATCCTTCGGCCCAAGGAAGAACTCCTGCCTGGTTATGAATATACGATGAAAATTCCCCACCGCGCATTCCGCGACATAAACGGATTCTATTCCGACAGTACCCAGGTCAAGGTCTCCCTCCCGTCCGACGAGAAACTCAGCACCCTTAAGGCCAATCTGACCGGAGTGGACCGCAAGGTCATCGTGGACCTGCAGGACGAAAAGCGCAAGGGCGTGCTCCGCACATTCATCGCCGACCATGACTGCACCCTTACCTTCCCCTACCTGAAGGAAGGCAAATATTCCCTGAGAATCACCGACGACGGCAATCGCAACTCCATAGTCGACACAGGCTCGCTGCTGGAACACAGGCAGCCGGAATCGGTGCTGTATTTCAGCGTTGGTGACAAGGATTACATAGAGATTCCGCCAAGCTCCGAAGTCGAGCAGGTCATTGACATCAAATCCCTGTTTGAATGATGAGGAACATTATCTGCTGCATCATTTCCCTGTTATTCTGCTGCACGCTCCTGCGCGCCCAGCAGGACTCCCTGATATACACTCCGGAGTATCTGGATACTGTCAACGTGAACAGGGTGTCCGGACTCAACGACTATTTCATGATAGGCGCCAATTACGGAGTCACTTTCTCGACCGTTTATTTCAACCCCACCAAGATGGGCGCTGACATTAAGTTCCAGCCCACATACTTCTCGCTGATGTTCACCCATTACGAGAAGATGTTCAACTACCTGCCTTATTTCGGTCTGACGATGGGAGTATCCTACTGGCATTCCGGAGTCCGTTTCAACGACAATCCAGACACCGGTTATCCCCTGGGCTATATAGACGGTGCCACCGACGTTACGATGGAAACTGTTGAGCTGCCCGCCATGATGCAGATGCATTTCGATTCGGCGCCGGTCAAGGTGCTGGCCAATCTTGGCGGTTACGTCGGTTACAGGCTTTCGATTGAGCGCAGCGGCATTTGGCTTGACGAAGAATACACGAACAAGTTCCGCGACTACGAATACCGTTTCGACTACGGACTTGTCGGCGGCGCAGGCCTCGGATTCATGTTCGACCCCGTGGAAATCCATCTTAACCTATTAGGTAGATGGAGCCTTCAAAACCTTTATCAACCAGACTATTACAACGAGACTTTCCACCCCTATAACACCTATTTTTACAGATATGCCAATCCCATTGACATATCATTGACGATCGGTGTATACTTCCAGCTCACGAAGCGCACGGGAAAGACCACAAAGCAAATCAAACAGGAAGCCAGAGACATAGTATATGGATCGAATATCTACGATTAGCGTACACGTTGGCGACAGCCTTGTGATTGGCGGCGGAGCTCCCGTCGTAGTTCAGACCATGTGCAATACGCACACGTCGGACGTCGAAGCTACAGTTGCACAATGCCTTGAACTCGCCGCAGCGGGTGCCCAAATGGTTCGTGTTACCGTGCCCGGTTTGCAGGATGTGCCGGCGCTGAAAGAGATTCACAGGCGCCTGCGCGATAGCGGCTGCATGGTTCCGCTGGTTGCCGACATTCACTTTTCATCAGACACCGCAATAGCCTGCGCATCCGTAGTCGAGAAGGTGCGGATCAACCCCGGCAATTTCCATCCCGATCACGAAATCGCGCGCCGCAAATTCTCCGAGTTCCTCGAGGTCTGCAAGGACCATGGGACCGCTGTCCGTGTAGGCCTGAATCACGGATCGCTCGGCAAATACATCACCGAACTCTATGGAAATACCCCATTCGCAATGGCCAAGGCAGCGATGGAGTGGCTCCAGATGTGCATCGACGCCTCTTTCTTCAATGTGGTGGTATCGCTCAAGGCCTCCAATACCGTTGTTATGGTTCAGGCGTACCGTGAACTGGTGCGGATGATGCAGGAGGCCGGGACCGTATTCCCTCTCCATCTGGGGGTGACAGAAGCAGGTAACGGCGATGCCGGTCGAATCAAATCCTGCATAGGCATCTCCACCCTGCTTCAGGACGGCATTGGCGACACCATCCGCGTTTCACTCACAGAACCGCCGGTGAACGAGATTCCCGTTGCGCGATATATCGTAGACCGTCCGGGAACGGACCCCATGCTCGACGCCGCAATGGAATGGGGCCCCCAACTGCTTGACCGCAAGATTGACGAAATACCTGCATCCGCAGGGATTGACGGCTACCTTGCCGATGAAATCATGCAGGCCGCCCGCCGCCGGTTCTACAGGCCGGAATACATTGCCTGCCCCGGTTGCGGCAGAACCATGTACAACCTGCAGGAAACTTTCGAGGAAGTGAAACGCCGCACCGCCCATCTCAAGGGCATGGTGATCGCCGTGATGGGATGCATAGTAAACGGCCCAGGCGAGATGGCCGATGCCGACTGGGGCTATGTAGGGGAAGGCGGCGGACGCGTCTCCATCTATCACAAGAGTACTCCTGTACTCCGCCACATCCCCGACTCGGAGGCCATCGACAAACTGCTGGAACTGATAGAGACGGCAGACTGAAACGTATTGCTAACCGGGAGAGTGTGATTCCCAGGGCCCAAAAAACTAAGGGGAAAAGGGCCCTGGGAATCACACTCTCCCGGTTAGCAGAACGCTATTCTACGTACAGAAGAAGTCCCTTTAGATATTCACCCTCAGGGTGATAAATGTTGACCGGATGGTCGCCGCCCTGGCAGAGGCGGTCGACTATGCGTACGCTGCGCCCTGTCTGGGCCGCGGCGCTGAAAACAAGCTCGGCGAAAGCCGTTTTATCCACCACCTGAGAACAGCTGAAAGT